>Ga0302222_10000037_pt1 | contig 102796 bp, 134 predicted proteins | sample II_Palsa_E2_2_FD_194570 | JGI IMG/M metagenome (GOLD analysis project Ga0302222, IMG submission 194570) | Peat permafrost microbial communities from Stordalen Mire near Abisko, Sweden - II_Palsa_E2_2 | ecosystem: Environmental > Terrestrial > Soil > Palsa > Peat permafrost | place: Sweden... | reverse complement strand
CGGCGGACTCAGCGGCGGACCGAGCGGCGGACCGAGCGGCGGACTCAGCGGACCAAGCGGCGGACTCAGCGGACCGAGCGGCGGACCGAGCGGCGGACTCAGCGGACCAAGCGGCGGACTCAGCGGCGGACCGAGCGGCGGACCGAGCGGCGGACCGAGCGGCGGACTCAGCGGACCAAGCGGCGGACTCAGCGGACCAAGCGGCGGACCAAGCGGCGGACCGAGCGGCGGACAGTTCTTCTACCGTAATCTTTCCCTGCATGAACAGAGAAGCTGCCTCAATAGCTTGGCGTGGTCTTTCATCTTTGGGAAACTGCTTTTCAAAGTTAGAAAGAGACTCACTGGCGAACTTGATAGCGAGTTGAGCAATCTCCTGCTTACTGTTCACTGTTGTCGCCTGCATTGCCCAGATGGCATGATTTAGACCATTCGACTCAAGGATATGAGATAAAGGTATACGCTTGTTCTCAGACCACTTTGAACCAGATGGAGTAGAAGGTAGCGACGCTGTTAGTGTCCCCATGCCCTCTGTGCAGGCATTCGCTTTACGAAGAAGTTTTAGTGTTGTATATAACATAAATGTAATCCTTTCATAGTCCAGAATAGATGTCAAGGAAAAAGAAGGGCGTCGTCCAGACCGCCCCGGAGGAATAGCGTTAGTCTTCTCTCATGGTTCTACCGGTAACCACCTTGGCTTCTGGTAGGTGATCGGCGGAGGTCTCCGAGTAGTGGTACACGCCGGGCTTCGATGCTGAGAGATACTTGCCCGAACTATTCGCACGCAGGTTATAGATCAGATCAGCCGATGATGTAGTAACCGGGACGATGTAGGTCGAGGCCTCAGCAAGGGTCAGGCGCATACGGTGTGCCTTCTTGCAGCACTCCTTGATCTCCGCGCCAGTCCACCCATCATCGTTGAAGTTACGCTTTGCGCGGTCTGCGCTGATGGCGTACTTCTTGATGTAGATATCCCAGATGGCTGCACGTTCTTCGCTGCTCGGGCTGTCGAAGAAGAAGATACCAAGGTTGAAGCGTCGGCGTAGTTCAGGTGGTAGAGCACCGATGCTGTTACAGGTAGCAATCGCCAAGACACGACCGCCAGATATAGCGTCAACTGTGGCCTGGGCCTGTCGCAGGTTGGCGTTAGACGAGCCGACAAGACCCGACTGCATGCCAGCGAGGTCAAAGTTGATGACGGGCTTGCCGTAGCTGCCACCAGACGCCTTAGCAAGCTGCGACTTCGACACGCCAGGGAGACCGATGAAAATCACACCATCCATCTCTGTATTCTGCATCCACTGGAGCATGGCACCTGTCAATTCAGTCTTGACACCAGACGTCTCTGTTCCGGTACCGGCAAATGCTTTCTCGATCTCGTCAATGAAGATGATCGTCTTGGGCGGTTCTTCGCCGTTCATGATCTGAGTCATAAAATTCTTGACCTGTGTGACTCCGCCAATGTCCTCCAGCTTCTCCTTACCATCCCAGACGCTAAGGCCGGGTGACTGCGAGATAATGTTGCGCTTACGGTCCCACAGCTCGTGCGTATCGATGCTCTTAGTCTTGCGGTCGATGCACATCGCTACTGCTTGTTCTGCTGGGAATGCAGGGAGACCGATCAATGCGTCGGTGCAGAGATTCATGAGGTCTTTGTCCGCCGCATCTAGACCAGCAGCGTCGAAGGTTGTGTTGACGACCGCCTCTAGTTGCGCCAGTGTTGGCAGTGGTTCGTCGAGGGTCAACACATCCGACACGAGCTCAGTAGGAATCTGCGAACCTGGAGCAGTAAGTAGCACTAGCATGTTACCGTTGGCCTTGAAGTCATCGCGTAGATTCCAGATACCTTGGATCGCGGTCGACGCATCACCGGTCCATTGCAGATGGGCATTCTTGATGATAAGGATGAGGTCTTTGGTCGCACGTTCCGCCATCTCAAGGGTAGACGTAAACGGTACGCTTGCGGTTTGCTCCTGCGTCTCGCGCGACACCTTGTCATAGAGCAGGACTTGCAACTGCTCCTTGCCCTTGGCAGTAGCCGAACGCATACCGTGTACGCAGTCCCATTCAATGATCGGTGTCTCCTCTAGCTTCTTGCCGAGGATGGACTTGATGTTAGCGACTGTGGACGCTGCATCGAAAGTGTGGATATTTATCAATGGTGTACTTACACGCCGCGCCGCTTGAAACTGCTGTACGAAGTTCATGAAACTCTCCTTTGAGTGATACAGGGTGAAATTGAGCTGAGATAAGATTACCATACTGCCCTGTGGAAAACAATGTTTATTTTAGGCTTATCCGCCAGTTTTAGACCGCCGCTCCTTGAGGGTATATTCTGTTTCCGACGCGTTCGCCCCATACCGGGAGCGTGTATGCGATGCCGTACACTGGATGTGTACCCTGGGACACGAGGGAGCGGTACACTAAAACACTGCTGCCTGTTGCGTCTGCCCTACGTTGTGCCGAAGCCTGTACAGCTTCGAGTGAGAGTGTCATCTCCGCCACAGGCGTGCCGACTTCGTACGTGTCGGTAATTCGATCAAGAGATATTGCGCCTTTATCCTGCATGGTATTCGATCTCCTCTGTATTGTCTACCACATCCGCCGCTCCGCCGTCAAATGCCCGGTAGTAAGCGCCAGTCCATATCTCAAACCGTTGGCTAGTGATGCACGACGGGCAGACCGGGCCATCCGGCCAAAGCAGCTTCTCCAGATAGACTCGCGCAGTCTCCTCATCAGGGATCGCTCATTTGGTAGCCGATTCATGGATCGGAGATGTTTTCGATTGACCGCAAACGCAGTCATCGGAATAAACCGCTTTGAAATAGGCGTGAGGCGCGGCCATAACATCGGCAAGGCTAACGGTGGTGTCTATGTACTTGCCGCACGCCTCGCATATTGCACCTTCCTCCGCATCGTCGTTTTCGCTGGAGGATGTTGGCCCATCAACACTGGCGCGAGACGCACACTCCCCATTGCAATACCAGTGAATCCGGGTCGCTTCATCTGCTCCATGTTCGCCGATTGGTTCCAGTTCATAAATTGCTTGTGCCATTGTGTGTTTCCTCCATGCACCAACAGTACATGAGTCCCCTACTATTTGTCAAGGGACTAATCTATATAAATCCCCTACTTTCCGCCATCCCTGTATCGTGTACGATTCGCCGGGGAAATAATCAGTTGCGAATCTATCCGAGCTGTGCTCTGAGAACATGCCATCGACCGCGTCGGTTAGGAGCATGCTGTTCAATACAACTTCCGCCAGTACATTCGCCGATACTTGCATGGTTCGCCATCCCTTCATCGTTAGCCTACAATCAACCGCCATGCGACCGCCACAAGGCGACCGCCAGATATCCGCCGGCTATTGAGCGGGTAGCGCGTATACGTACACTTGAGAGTCTTGGCCGATGTTCCACTTATTGACGGTCTGGTATGCCTCAAGTATCGGCATCCCCGCCGCTATAGCTGGATTGACTCCCGCCGCGATGTAATGCGCGCGCTCGAAGCGTAACTCTACAATGTGGCCATTGACTACATTGCGCCTTAGATATGTACGTTTTAGCATGCTATTCCTCACTCTGCTAGTAGCAGACTAACCCGCGCGTATCAGTACGTATCAGCACGACCGCGCGGGATGAGTCCGACGCTAGATGAGCTCTGAGTCAATTAGCTGAGCGGTGACTAAAACGGCATCTTGTTTATTATAGTCGCGAATCTTGGCCGCTATGCCTTTTACAATCTTCGCCACATCATCACCTTGCACGGTGATAATCTCAACTATCAAGGATTTTTCCTGTTGATCTCCCCAATGACCATCCCCTTTGATGATGGTGAAGTTGGAAAATTGCTCTGCCACTAATCCAATGATGTTCTCCCGGTTGATATCTTCGGTATAGATGCGATAAAGAACTCTAATGCTTTCCATGATTGACCGCCATTCTTGCGCCATTGACGCGGTTTGAGTAATCGCCAGTATACGACTGGCACAAACTAAAAGCAAGTCGATTGTAGCACGTCCGAACCGTCCGCACGCTCCGCCAGTTACTCCTCTGGAGAGTCTAAGCCGAATCCCCCACGATGCACCTTCGCTTTATCGTGGTGTGCATCCAACCATTGCACCGCGTCTGCTTCATTGTCGAAGCGTTCAACCACAACAACTTTACCATCCTCTATAGTTTCAACGTCTACAATTGTCCACTGTCCGACCATGTTTTCCGCCATTCCTGCGCCGTTAGCGCATGCTGTATATCCGCCAGTGTATATCACCCGGCACAAATTAGTTACAGGTAGATTGAGAGTATCGCGCATACAGCCGCGCGTTTTTCAAACGTCCAATCCGGCGCGATTGTAGCGAGCGTCTGAGATGCATACGGATACCATGCTATCCCGTCCACGATACCCGCTGCAGTAGCACGGCTAAAGACTTCTAGTATGTTGCGCTCATACTTGTATTGACGGCGCAACCATTGGATTTTGTTCAATCGTTCGATAGCCATTACCGCGCCTCACGTAATTCAGGATGAGCGGCGAATGCATTATGCGCTGACGCAATAGCATGGGCCTTGATTACATCTAGATGTGAAGGATTATTTTTTATATCGTATCGTACGATACGCGAATAGTGGCGCGATAAAAACTCTTTATTACTCACACATACAGGGCAGTCTACATGGTAACTCATACCATGTAGTCTGTTATGGATACGCCTTTTTGTGCTGAAGATGCAAACATATGTCACCTCAAACTAGATCGATTATCTGCGATTACTTGCAGAGTAAGACGCATGTCACACTCATGCGCCATGACTCCATTAGTAGTCTTAGTACTCGACTTGCACGCCATCCAAAGTCTTAGGGAATGATGCAACGTCTAATCCCCATTTTTCGAGTAACCAATCTTTAGCGAATGCGCGTTGATCATTAGGGAACGTGCCATGTTCGGCGAAGTATTCTCCCTGCCCATTGACTTCACAATCGACTAGAGCGACCCATCGTAGTTTGTCTTTAGCAGATGGACCATTCAAGAATACTATTTGATCCATTTGACGATTAGCTGCGATGCGCTCACCCGATGGTGAAAAATCTGCGTTAGCAGCGATATGCTGTGAATCGTGCCATGCTCTAAACTGCCAGTTTGTAGACGGCGCGCCGAATATCGTCTTATCGGAATGTTCGACGTTGATCGAGAGATATCCGGTATTCTCGAAGTCTTGTTTCATCGCGGTAAAATCGGCGTACTGACTAGCCGTATACCGTACGTTCTTTGGTGCGAGTATTGAAACGATGTAATCGAAGGTTGGATCAATTCCTGATAGTGATATGCCGAACATTAGAGCTCTTTTCTCGCGCGTAGGTGCGTGTAACCTTGTATTATCTAGCATGTTGCAGATTCATTATACATGAGACTACGCGATTGTAAACGTGTATTTTGTTGCTCTCTGCCAGAACATGCGAACAGGTTGGACGCGCGGATTGTAAAAATAACGGTCTTTCCAGATGGTATGCGGAGAGCGCGTATTGGATGCGCGTGCTATGGCTTGTTCGTGCAATTCTTCGTTCAATAAGACTGATTCAGGCATTAGCGAACCGACTTTCTGCCAAACAAGGCAAAGGATAGAATGAGCATAGATACAGAGAAGATGCAAAGCTGTACTACGGTGTTTTCGAACATTAGACTACCTCATCGTGACTTTTGAACAAGATAACATACAGGATGCAGACAAGTACTAAGAATATCTTGATAAGGTATTTGATACCGTAGACTACCATTTTTGAACCCGTTTCAGACCGTTGGATAGGTCAACCGTGATTTAGATAAATGATGCATCTACAGACTAATACACATATCGACTTTGTGCCAACTTTCTTTAGAAAACTTATCCCACAAATGGGTCATATTTTGTGGATATGTGTAAAACTTTTTACTTGACAACTGTATGCGTGATGGCAAATAGAGTTTTGAGCTAGGGCAATTTTATGGCCGTTTCAAGGTTATTTTCAAGGTATAGCGAACCCATAGGACGGCATCGAACGCGTGTAGAGGCTATAAACGCGAATACAAGGTATTGACTAAAAGATAAATAGAAAAGTTTTCTAAAAACAATTTGATGGCCAAACGCGCAAGATAAACGCGTACGCGATACGTTTATTTGAGACGCGCGCATTGGATATAGTGAATGAAGAGACCGGAACACTATATGCATTAGACAGTATCAGTACGCTATCCCTGTATCCAATCATACCCAATCATACCCACTCGACTAACACAATCGATCAACCTATTAGCATAAAAGAAAACTTTCCTTTGTACGCTTTGACGCGAGCTTGGATAGACGGGTACACATAGGACATAGAGCAATACTATAGAGAGAACATGATCAATATATACGTATATACGTAAACAATACGCGTCTTTCTATTCGTTGTCCTATCGTATCCCTCTCGTATCCCTCAGCGGCCACGCAAGTTTGATACCAAACTATTTAACCAAATGGTTGAATACCAATTTTTGCACAATACACTATAATGTGCAATATGGCTGTAAGTGGCTGATAGTGGGAGGGATACCATCCTAATATTTGGACTAATCGTTACAAGTCTTTGACGCGTATAGGGGTACGTGAGTCAGGGGTACGAAAAACGATTAGGGAATAGAGCAGCAGGAGGAGCAAGTCCTTTAGAATCAGCAATAGGGAGTCTCTAAGAAGTATCGCGACAAGGCCGGGTCGGGGGATTCCCCCACACCCACTCGCTCAGCCTGAGCTGTCGCGGCCAGCGTGGTGGTACAGGAGGGACACGTACGTATACGGAACTAATAGGGATAGGGTCCCATATATGATAGCAAGGGACCCTAAAGGGACCGTAAAGGGACCGTATATGATAGGCATATATAGGGATATGTACACCATAGGTACCATATATAGTGGCCTTATAGGGGGTCAGTACCGAAGGGGTACTTATGGGAGAAGTTTTCCTAGTTTCTTGAGGGATAGGATGGTACTTGGTAGGGGAGATGAGGGGTAGGTGATTCCAGATAGGGTGGTGGGGGTGTCTTGGAAGGGGGTATGCTGAAGCCATGAGGCCCATGGTGCTCTTGAGGGCAGGTTATCTGGGGTAAGGTGCTCTTGAGGGCTCTTGAGGGCTGTATGGGCCGGAGGTTCCCAGAGACTACTACAGGAAGCACTCGGCGATAAACCGTTCTCTCGTTCTGCTCGGATCGGCCTTCCTTCGGAAGCCCTCACACTCGCCAACTCGCTCACGCTTTTTCACCTCGTCTATGCAGCGAGGAGAATAGCATGGGCTGTGCGCTCGACCCGATCAGGGATCGGCTCTCGCTGCTCCAGAAAGGTGTCCGGTCTCTTATGGGTATGGGTATGGGTGGAGAATGGAGAAGCCCCTAGCCAAGTCAGTCGAGAACGCTTCCTCGTGGTTTCCTTACCCTAACCTGTTCCAATTTCGCTCTCGCCTTTTAGCCTGTGTCCCTTTAGTTCCGTGAACCATACTTTATCACGGTGGCATATTGGAATGTGACAGGGTGACCGAGTTCGGGGGATTTCAGGTGTTGGGTTCGGACCTTCGACGCACACGCGCTCGGGTTCCTTGGGTCTAGGGGCTATGCCGGTTACAACACGAGATAGGCACTATGCCGTCTCGCTTCTGGCCGGTTCTCGTGGGTATGGTCCTTTACGATCAAAGGCTGTCCGTCTGACGTGAACTCGGTGGATGACTGCCGGGGTCAGCCGGGTCTCACTCTGCCGAGAGCGACATGTCAGATAACTTTTCCTACGTACAAGGGGTGCTGCGCCGGAGTAGGATACTCTATGCCTATCCGAATGTTCTTATATACTTTTTATTTTATCTATAGGTTTCATCTATCGTAAGGCCGTCGCCATCGTGTTAGGTCATATTGTCACCTCCAGTGTCAGTGCTGGGAATGACTCCAGCTTGCTTATGGTACTGCTGAATCGCCCGAACGTCAAGCGTATTCAAGAGTTCCATGATCTCCACCTTGCCGACACCGTGGGTGTGCAGTCTGGACTCGATGTCGTTCCGCATACTGTCCTGCTTCTGGCTCAAGTATTGCATCTTGTCCTTCGGTGCCAGAAGCGCTAGTCCGTTGAGCACGTCGATGCGCGCTTGGATGTAGTTCTGCTGTCGGCCTTCGGACACGATCTCGAAGATGAAGGGCTTGTCTTTGAGATTGGCCGGAGACTTCATCGGAACTGCCGTCTTTAGGTTTAGGTTTGTGCCCCAAGACGGAGGCTGGATCGGATCAGGATAAGATTTCTGGGTAACCTGCGGAGCCGGTACCTTGTAGGTGTAGTATTTGTATGCGCCGGTCGAAGGGTCTTCAACGTAGTCTGTCTTCTCGACGTACTTCGGTGCCGGTGGATCAAGCGGAGCCGGTAGGTTGACGTAGACGCTCTGCACAGGGAGAACCATACCACTACCATTTATGATCTTGGTGTTACTATACGGGCTGGGACTGCTATTGAATTTGATGTTGTAACCTACCGCCGCGTCGAAGCCTTTGGACTCGAAGGACTTGAAGTTCTTCGAGTTCTTTACCTCGTAGATATCTGGATCAGGCTCCGACTGCAACGCCGCGCCCAGCGTCGCCATGGCGGAGGGTAATGGAGTGGCTTGGAAGTGAAACGCATCGGTGAAAGGTCTACCGTCACAGTTCACCCACGGACCTGTCTCGGGTACCGAAGTCTTGAGGTAGCTTTCCCAGGCATCGGTCCAAGAGCTTCCGTGCCAAATCTGCCGAGAGCCGTCTACAGGATCATGCCATCCAAACTGAACACGGTGGTTTGGATCTATGGTCTGCAAAGGTAGCTGATGCGCAAAGCCGCGCCCGTCGCCAAAGACCATCTTCATCAGCTTCAAAATCTCAAAGCCGATTTGCTCGTCGTTAGCTTCAGATGCGGCTTTCAGTTCGGCCTTCTGTGGATACGCCATTTCTATGTTCACTCCGGTTTGAGTTGCCATTGGTTAGCAGATCGGGCCAGAGAATACTACGTCAGTCTTCCCTTTGTTGCTGCCCTCTATTTCGGCGTAGGATGCATGTCGCACGATGTAACTATGCTCTCGTTTCACGAATCTGTCAATCCATTCGTAGTCCGGCTCATCGCGGAGCACAGAAATCTTTTCCGCAGCCTCCACCGTGTCGAGCAAGTCCTCGATCTCTTTCGAGACCTGTTCGTAGGGAAGTTTTCCCTGCTTGATCTCTAGGACGTGCGCCGCGTTGTGCAGCGGGAACGTGACCTTGCCGGTGGACATGAGTTCGAGGGCTTCGTGACCGACGCGGACGGCGTGGGACAGAGCCTTCCAGTCTACACCTTCATTCGACTCAGCCTGGAGAGCACGCGCTCCGTAGTTCTCGAATATCTTGGTGAAGATTTCAGCAGCCAACTTGACCGAAGCTTTGAACGGGACTTTCCGATTGCAGCACTCGAAGTACACCTCGCTCGGTCGCACGCCTTTCGGATCGTCGTAATGAGTGATCGCCATGTGATCTGGATGGATTCTGACTAAGCCTGGGATATAATCTGACATACCTTCAACTTTGAAGGTTGCCCCACACGTCTCATAGGCCTGCTTGAAGAACGATGCCGCCGCACGAGCCGCCGCAACTCGGCTCCCTTTAATCCCATACTTGTTCGCCTGCTGACGGCAGTAGCCCAGGAACACGCTAGCCTTCTTCGTGATAAGTTTGTCACGATTCCGCTGGATCATCTTCCAGGTAGGCGAGGTGATCTCGGGTTCCGGTGCGAAGAGCATGTCGATAGCCACAGTCTGACCGGAAGCAAGCAGCTCGAAAAAGTAGTCTAGGCTATAGGCTTCGTTGTCGATGTCGGTAGGCAGGTTCTTCTCACCCTCGGCCTTATCGCGACGTCCCTCACGCATGGTCTTCTTCACCCGGCCAAGCAGGATGTCGGAGGCAGATGGCAGGTACACAGACTTGTAATCGGTATCGGACCAGGGTGTGCTCGTGCCGTAAAGGTGACTGCCAAATTTGATCTTGACTACTACGCTCTCGCTCATGCTTATCTTGCCTCTCCTGCTATTGGCACGCCTTTGTATCTGCACTTCGACGCGTTGTCGACGTGCTCCCATTGACCTATGTCTATATTCCAGACAACAGGTTTCAAACATTTTGCACACTTCACTGTACAAGTCCTAGCGCCACCGCCTGAGTTCATCAGTCCTCCATCGCAATCATCACAAAGATAACCGGCCAGAACAGAATAGCCGTGACCATAGCCATGAATACCAAAATAGGCTTATTGCTTTCAAACTCGCCTTGCTGTATGGCCTCGGTCATTATAATACCGATCCAAATAGCCCCGATCAGGAGATACACTAGGAATGCGAAAATCATCATTAGTCCTCGTCTCTAAACTTTCTACCCGTTGGGACTGTTACTACTTCCAATTCTACAGGAGCCTGATCCTCTTTGTCAAGCAAATGATCCATCGCTCCGTCCTTTATTGCTTTGATCTGCTCGGGAGTTAGCGACGCCAAAGGAGTGATCTTCTTTGGTGAGTACGTGAGCATGGATGGTACGGATTTCTTATAAGCCTGAGCTTCTAGTCCGGCCTGAATGACGCTGTCTGGAATACCCCCGATACTGGATAGTCCTGATTGTCCATACCCAAGACCAAAGAGCGCATTAGCATTGGCCTGCTGGTTTGCATAGCTACCCCCCATCTTCTGCTCGTAGTAGCTGGCCGCCGAAGCTATCTGCTGAGAAGGGTCTGAAAATTTCGGGGTGGAAAGAACACCCTTATAAGTTTTGGCCGGAACCACGAGCGTGTCGTCGGGCGGGAGCTTCGGGACTTCTGACTGCTTTTTGTACGGCATGACTGCGGAGACGTACGCCATGTCCTTGAGTGTCCTACCAGGTGGAAGATATGCCAAGTGTTTTGATACCAAATCCTCTACTGTAGTGGCTTCTGGGAATACGTAGCATAGGTCTTCCTGAATGAGACACGGCCCTCCTCCCCATAGACTCCATCGGTACTCGAAGGTGATCGGCGGTGTAGTAGGATCGGTATTTAAGTTCTTAGGCTCTTGTTTAGTCTTCATCTCGGAATAGTCTAAAACGTAGTTTGGATTTATTGGACTGCTCGGCCACGGCTTCCATAAAGGGTCTGAATTTATATCCAACGGGACGTACAAGCCCATGGATGGGCAAGTCGTAGATGCTAGTTTGGAGACTGAGGTAGGTTCTAGCTTCTCCAACGAACTTGGCCCTAGCGTTTGCTTCACTGACTCGGGCTCTTTTGGCTCGTTCGGCAACGGTGAGAAACCCTGGTTCAAGAGGCTCATAAGAGAGGATATCATTCATCTCCATCATCGCGGAATTTACGCGTAGCTTTTGGCTCCAACGAACCCGCCTCCGAATACGATACGTTTGCAAAGGCCGACAGCACCTTCAACGCGTTATTTGCTTTTCCGTTGTGCTGGTGAGCCATGCAGAAGGCTACTATAGCGTCGTCGGGGTCTTCGACGTGATTGACTTGCGTCGTGAGAAGAACCTGAGTTTGCTTGCAGCGGTCGCAGTATAGTCGGTAGTCGAACGAAGAGCCATAGTGCATGGAACGATTCTGAAGTTGAACGTTATCGTTCGTCGCCATCGATACACGATCCATCAGACCGGGATGGCACTCATGCACGAGCTTGGGCGGCGTAGATACCCCTAGCTTTGTCGTGATGCCGTCGAGGATGTAGTCTACTGCGGTTCCTTCAGGTGGCATTGCTCTTTCCCAATCTCCGATATGTTCTTTTGGTGGAGCTTCCTTTTTCGGAAGAATGAACATTTGTGGCTTGCTGGATTTGTACGACCCCGGTTGTATCCATTGTGGTGACTTAGGCTTGAACACCGGAGTTACAAGATGCTGGTTAGCGGCCTGTTTAGCTTTGAACTCTTCGAGAGAAATAGGCGTGGCTTTTAGGTGATCTAAGTCGGTACCTGTGACCTTCTTCAAAGCCGCTACCGATTCTCCTATACCTTTATAAGCCACGCCTGATCCTTATCCGTGTTGGCCGAAACGATTCGGCTTTCCCTTGAGAGACATCCGCTGCGCCACCTCTTCGATGGATACCGGATACCAGTTGTTTGCATCGACTCCTACGTCGAACGACAGGAGGTCGTCCTGCTCAGGTAGAGCGCCGTGACTGTGGCCATATAACTGCCACGATCCGCTATGAGACTTATCCCACACACGCCCGGCAAAGTGATCGAGCACGATCATCTGCTTCTTGGACTTCGTAGGATCGAGCTGAACCTTTAGCTTCGCACGATCCTTCAACCACACAAACTGATGCTTGAGAGTCACCGAACGCCCAGCCTCTTCAAACAACTCTTCATGGTTGCCGAAGATGTAGTAGTGGTTCCCGTTTAGACGTTGCATGACTTCAATTGCATTGTCGACGCCAAAAGTTCTCCAAAAAGCGTCTCCCAAATGGTACACGAGGTCACCGGACTTGACGACATAATTGTGCCGGTCGATCATTCCCTCAGTCATCTCTTCGAGAGTCCCCCAGGGACGAGGCTTTGAGGTTGGTAGACCGGTCTTGTGATCTAGAAAGCCGAGCATTACGTTTCGATGTCCGAAATGTTCGTCGCTGGTGAAATGAATGTTCGGTGTCATAGTTTCTCGATTCTTGTTACGTATTTGTTTCAATTTGGTGGAGCGGCGAAACCCGCCTGAACCCGCCCCTTGGGTGCCCCGAACTAACTGGCCAGCCGTTCCCATTGCTGCAAATGCCCGACTACCGCCGCACACCTTCTCAGCGCCCTTACTGGGTCTCAGCTTAGGGATGGAGTGCGCCATTACTTCCGAGCACGATGGCACCGGAGATTGCTCTTTTTAGGAGGCGGGTCTAGACTTCAATGTGTGTCCCTGTGAGGCAGGGACTACCTTAGCAGCTTAGGCTGCAACCAGATCGGCTACTCGCACCTTGGTGTCGATGTCGTGCCCAGCCGAAGCCGAGGGGAACATCACCATGTTGCGGATCGAAGCCATTTCGTCATTGTTCGTGACATTTCTTTTTGCGAGTTTCTTTTTACGGGCGAAGCTAACAAATTCCCGACACGCAAGTTGTACCCACTATCAGCCGCCGTCGAAACTGAGTCACCCCCATAATCGAATCAAGATCAATTTATGGTGGAGGTGGCGAGTTCTGCCCTCGCGTCCGCCGACAATAACAAGCAACCTTCTACGTGTGTTACCGGACGAGTGTTTTGTCCGAGATGTCTTCTGTATACCTTACTTCAAGTCTGGTTGGTGTGTCAAGGTCTTTCTTGCGCTTTTTTAAATACAGTGCAAGACCAAAGAGCAGGATCAATCCTATTCCCATTACTTCTTTCTCCCTGGCGGTCTTCCCGCCCCGTAGTCCGTGGTTGCCAGATGCGTATCGGTACGCTCTTTTGAGAATGCTGCTAGCTCTTCCATATCGGTCGGTGAAAGCATAGGCACGAGCGGGTAGAAGGACATGCAGTTTGAAGGGTTGGCCCATCGAATATAACCAACATGGGTACCCACATCTCTGCGCTTGCGGGATATAACCCTAAATTTGTGGGTCTTCCCGCCTTTGATTGCCGGTCCTAAGTCTTGGTAGTTGAATAGTGTTCCCTGCCAAAACGTCCTGTCTACTTTCTCGAATGCCATTGATTTCTCAATCATACCTAAGTTACTTTCCTTTGTCAAGCTAATTCAGGCTGGGCTGATACGGCCACGCCCTTTTACCTGTCGTGTAATCGTCGTAGTTGTTGGCGAGGTCTCGGTAATAGTCACCCATGATCCGGCTGTTTTCGAGTGCTTGTGCGAGAGGGACGATTGGCGCGTCGAAGTAGTCTTCCATGTTTCTCCTGTTGGTTGTTTGGGTTATGCCTGTGTTGCTGATGTCTTGACTCTACGCGCAGGTTTATTTTTTGTCAAGGCCTTATTTTTCACAATATTTTTTACTTCCATCGCGAAATCTATAGTGTGGTCACAGACATTTTGCAGATGGTAGGCCCATACCTCCTCTGTGTGGTCACAAAACTCGATGCCAGCTTTAGTAAGCACCTCGGTAACGGCATGCAGCGATTCGTGCGCTATGGTGCCGACCGTGGGTCCCTCAGGATAGAATACGTGTACGTCCATACGCGCAGAGCTCATCCAAGTGAAGGCTTCGGCCACGGAGGCTAAGTCTCCCTTCAGGCCGGATTCTTCGAATGCCGCGCGTATGTCTTCACACAGGTGGAGTACGATGCTTCCACCATAGGGTTCAATTTCTAACAGTGCTACACGGTGACCTGGGTAGTCCCTAAACTCGGGTGCGTCAGGTTTACTTGCTCCAGTAAGTCTCGGCATTCGCTTCACTCTCCATAACTACCAATGTCATGACCGCCGCCGCCGCACGCTTGAATGCGTCTTTGACGAGAGCCTTGACTTCTTCCTTGTACCGCGCCGGGCATTGGAACACCAACTCGTCGTGGACGAACTTGATGATCTTCGCTTTGTACTTCGGCAGTGTGTGCCAGAGGTAAGGTACCCCATCCTTGTCGAATCCGCAACCCATTGCGAGCTTCGCGATAGTTGCGTTGGTTCCTTGAATTGCGTGATTCTTTCCCTGACGCTGAATGGAACCGGACAGGCCTTTATACGCTCGGGCGACTTCGCCGCTGTTCGGTTGCCTGTGCGTGAGGTTCCACAGGTCATCCCCGCTTGGTTTGACACCGTGCATGAAGAAGTAAGTCTCTACATTCTTCTCAGCGACAGCCGGATCGAGTCTAAGCTTCTCTTCGATGTCCTGCTTGGCATAGGCGATTGCGCGCGCATTCGTAGGCTTAGGGAACAACCTGCGCCGACCGAACATGTCGAATGACTTGCTCAACACAGCCGCGTCCTTGCCGGACTTCTCCAGGTATGCCCACACAGCAGCAAATGCTTGGCTGTGACGGAACATGATGTCAGCAGCTTCGTCCTGAGAGCAGCCTAGACGCTTCGCGAGTGTGGATGGTCCGCCTCCGTATGCTAGAAGGAAGTTGACGGCCTTGGTCGCGTTACGGCGCTCGTTGTGCTTCGGGCATTTGCACTTCTCATGCAGGGGTAGACCGTTCGGGCCGAGCTTGAAGTATTTGCAATCTGGTAATGCTTCGTCTTCCCAAATTTTACCGTACAGGAAGTGCGTGCAGACCGAGTGAACGTCCTCGTTGGCGTTGAAGGCGTCGATCCAGACTTGGTCGCCGGACAGCTCCGCGATGATGCGGAGTTCTGCGCCGGACATGTCAGCCGTGACAATGACGTAGTCTTCGGCGTGAGTCGTGCATCCGTTCTGGCATTTCGTACACCAGACTTTATACTGATCCGTTGGACCGAAGCAATGACCACCCTCGTCCGTAGTGTCAGCGTTGCAGCAGTCAGATATGCGTACCGATTCGTCAGGATCGTCAGCGATGAAGCATTCGCGGACTTCTTTGTCCTGGGGAAGGTTCTGACCGTTCGGCTTCTCTGAGCTGGACCGGCCTGTCTCTGCATCGTACTGGTTGAAGACGCAGTGCAGCCGCCCGTCGAGCGGGTGCAGCCAGCCTTCCTCTTTGCAAGGCTTCGTGACCCAACGCTGAGCCCACTGGTCGCCGTACGTTCCAATTTCTTTCTGAAGACCGTGGTATTCCTGAATAGCCTTCATCACGGCTTTGTGTGAAAACTTTTCTAGAGTGTCGTCCTTCAAATCCTTGACGGTACCAAGGCCCTTCATCCCAGTGATGATCTTCATGAGTTGGGCGTCGCTGCCGTAGTTGATCAGCGCGTCGCCTTCGCATTGCGCTGCAAGGTTCTTGATCTTCGTGCGCTTCTTACCCATCTCCGAAGCTTTGGTCTTCCATACTTCTTTTTCAGTCTTGCGCGCTAATTCGAGACCGTTCATCTCACCGACGAGTTGGTTGTACAGGCCAATGTTTCCGGCCTTCTTCACTGTGCGCGCTTCTGCCTTCAGTGCGAGTTCTTCATCGGACAGCTCGTTGAACTTCTTCCACTTGTTCGTGGCTTCGAGAATCTGCTCTTCAGTGATGATGTCAGTCTTCACACCGACGTACGGAATGAAGATCGGATCGAGCGTGTACTTGATAAGCTCAGTGAGTTTATCTTTAGACTTCTGTACGCGTGCGAGCCAGCGCGGTTGATCAAGGCGCTCGCCGTGGACGTGCATATCTTGGAAGGCACCGATGGCGTCGTTCTCAATCTGCGCGATCCACTGGAGGTTGTCTCCGGTCACTAGAGGGTCGATGTGCTTCAGGGCCGCAGCGGGTTCGCCATTGGCAATCATTTGTGCGTACGTCTTACCCTTCAGGATAAGAGTCTGTGCGCGCATGATAGAGAAAGGGAAACGCGTATCGAGTGCAGCGTACATGATCTGATCATCATCCAGATCGGCGTCCATCGTGAAGGATTCCTGATACTGCTTGTCGATCTGTACGCGGAAGTACCGCTCCATCATCGATTCCATCGAGAAGTTGCCGTACTGCTTTAGTGAGAGCGCGCCTGCGTAGATAACTTTCTCTACCATCGAGCAGTCGTAGAAGTGATATGAACGCAGGCCTAGCTGCCAGTACATATTCATATATTCGAACGACAGCATGACGCCGACCTTGAGGAAGTCATTACTGCATAGTATAGGAGCGATTACGTCGCGGACCTTCTGTAGTCCCGGACCAAGGTTAACGCCGTACTTACCTTGCTCGTCAGCTAGCACATCCCCAGCAGTGTGTGTACCTTCTGCGTCACAGAAAGCACGAAGGTCAACGACGTATTGTTCGAAAGAATTACCGAACTGAAGCGTACGCATTTTTCGCAAGATAAAGTCCCGCATCGGAGTCGTTTCAATATCGAACCCAATAACGCCACCTTGTTCTTTTCTCACCCTATTGAAAAAGTCCTGAAGTAGTGAAAGACCGGCCTCATTAGTGACACGGGTAATCTTCAACGGTGGATTCAATGTTGCAAGGTTTACAGGTGTGAGAGCTTGTACTTCGTTCAAGAATACCCTTCACTTCAAATCTCCTACGACGCCACTGTACCGGCCCCGGTCTCGGGAGACTAAGAATAGATTACCACAGGTTAGTAATCATGTCAAGATGTTTTTAGGAGGCCTTATGCAGTACCTCTCATCGGCAATGTGGTTAAAGCGTACACGAGTGATGGGAATAATTGACTGACATAGCAGCATTGCTGTGTATAGTATGGTTTTTTTCAGCACGATGACACCTCTTTGAAATGAGTAGACACGTTGCTCAAAAATAAAGATGTGCAATACAGGACACAATCGCAACTATTTTTTTGTTGCCATTTAGAAAAAGTATGCTAGTATTTCTCAATGGCAAACTACACACTCAACTTCGACGGGAGCTGCGGTCCCAAGAACCCAGGCGGTACGGCGGCGTACGGATTCGTCTTGCGCGATATCTCTAATCCGGCCTCTCCCACTACAGGTAATGGGGTTATAGGAACCGGACCGGGTATGTCTAATAACCTGGCCGAGTTCGTCGCTCTGGCGAAAGGATTGATCGCGTATGAGACTGTCGCCAATCGCGGTGACTTCCTTCAGGTGCGTGGGGACAGCAAACTCGTCATCCAAGTGATGAACCGGAAGTGGCGTGCGTCCTCAGATAAGCTCTACTACGAGGGTTACGTTCTAGCCAATGAGTTGCTAATAAATATTCGTGCTAAAGGGGTTACGGTACATTTCGACCATGTATACCGAGAGATGAACCAAGAGTGCGACGACCTGAGTAAAGAGCATCGCTAAATAAAGTGAAAATAATTCAAAAAAGGTGTTGACAAAACCCGTACTGGTGTGATAAGCTAAGAACTCAAGCTTTCAGTCTGTTCGATAAAGCTACAGCAGTACGGTATGACAATGTAAAACGATGTTCTGCGTAAAGCAGTTTTTCCTGGCTCCGGTGTGAGATGTTCTCATGTTTGCAGTAACTTGCATTCGCTTCGAGGGGCAAACGTCCAGGTCAACAAATGGTATTGTATAAAAACATCGTGTAATACAGGGGTTTGGGAACGGTTATCAGTAAAGCCTAATACCAGCAGAGTGAAATACAGTGCCCTAGCTTTCGTAGTGGGCAACAGAAGGTCACCCTCCGTCAGAGCCAAGCAATAGCACAAGCCAGTTCAATGTCTTATCCCCTTCACACGGTCAATCAATGACCAAAGATGGTGGTAGGAAACAGGATACTGAAGACCACAGAAGGAAAGCCCCTTGTGTACCTAGGGCAGGAATAGACTAATGGCGATAAGTTTTCCCAAAAAGAAGTACAGTTCAGTAAAGCTCAAAGATCGACTGGACTGGCTGCGCAAACACGGAAGCGCAGGTACGCCCAGAGAGTGGACCGGTCAGGCCTTACAGTTCCGGCGCGGACGATACGCGGACTACAAGCGCAAGCATCTACCGGCCACTAACCCTTATATCAAATGCTATTGCTGTGATAAGAAAGGGTACGATCAGTGGCACCACATCGTTTATTTATCGCGAGGAGGCCACGACTGCCCTCAGAACTTAGTTCCACTATGCCTTAGCTGTCATAAGAAGGTTCACCGATTCGATCCGGTGCGCATGAACAGAGAGAAAAAGAAGGAACTACCTACTGCTTTTAGAACGCCGGTTGTAGGATTCGTATATATACCTCCCGCCAAACCTATTGAATGTATGGCATGAAAATAAATATACACAATGTTTACGCTGGTTTTGTAGCATTTTGATTGCCAAACACTTGACAAATGGCCAGAATCATGCTATACTAGGTATAGAGATCGAACGAGATAGACTGAGCAGGCCTCCTCCTAGTAGCCGCAAGGCACTACCTGCCAGTCGTTATTACGCAGGGGGCGGTGAGGCTGGGTGCATAGTTTCCCCCATAGCCCCGCCCCCAAAGGTAACATTCGAGAGGATATAGAGGATTATAGAGGACATCATGAGCGATACCCCCGTAACTAATACGCCTGCCGTTGGGCACGCCGAGCACGCAGCCACCAAGCCGTTCGTAGCCCATGCTGTAGATCCTACAGCTCACGCAAGTCTGATAGCAGCTAGACAGCGCGCCGCGTCCGCCCACACAATCCCTGCTGCAACCGCCGCATCTGTTGCAAAGACAGCCTCTACTGTAGCCTCGGCCACCGTCCCAAGTTCCGCTGCCCCCTCTGCTGGTAACACTCACGAGTCCTTGGCAGCTAAAGCCGCTCACTTCGTCGAGAATGAGGCCCACAAAGGCATTCAGGCCGTAGAGAACGCCTTCCATCACACCGCAACAGCAGCTAAGGCCGACGCCACTACCGTTGAGACCGACGCCAAAGCGGACGTGACTAAGGTCGAGACAGCCGTAGCATCTCCCGTAAAGGCCGTAGAAGTAGACCTCAACGCTACCGCTAAGACCGGTGACGTAGCTGCTATTGAAGCCCGTATCGCCGCTGTCGAAGCGCGTCTTGAGGACTTCAACAAACGTTCAGGACAGAAGATCTAAGATCGCGTAGGGGGCGCGTTATCCCTCAGACATTTACTGGCTTGTAGCTCAACGGCAGAGCATTCGGCTGTTAACCGAACGGTTCTAGGTTCGAGACCTAGCGAGCCAGCCACATCAAGTTTGTGACAAGGTAGGGGAGGGACGCAACCCAGAACCCGAGCAACACGACTCTATTTGCGCTGTCACAAAGCACAGACAACACCCAAGTCGGAAGGTCGGGCTACCAAACTTAGCCGGGTGAAGAACAGACCTCCGCAAACTTTATATTTATGGTCTAGTAGCTCAACTACGAGAGCGCCCCGATATCCTTCACAGGACCGAGGAGGTTACTGGTGAAAATCCGACGTAGACCACCTTTTACAAATGCTCTGCCGTGTTGATTTCAACACCTAACCGTAGCAGACATGCCGGAAATACCCGGCAATATCCGGCCCCTAATAACGAGAGACCCAACCCCATGCGAAATAAGGTTCGGCTCAAGAAGGGCCAACTCGACCATTTCAGACGGCTTTCTCGTGATTCAAAAAACGAGATTCAAGCATTCCTGGTGGGCGAAGTACTTGGTCCGCATTCAGTACGGATCGACAGTTTCGCTTATCCACCGCGATACGCAGACCAATCACCAAGCCACGTTCAGTGGTACACAATTGATTTTGAAAAAGTTCGACTAGACGCAGAGGAGCGTGGGTTGAGCATTATCGGCTTTATTCACAGCCATCCCGAATGGGACGCCGTGCTTTCAGGCACCGATTACAATATTTGCATTCGAGATATGCACCGCATCTGTGGGATAGTTTCCACGCAAGGGCGCAAGACTCGGGCGCGGTTTTGGTCGATGGATAGTGCATTACCTTACGAAATTATCTATGAAAAGAAAAAAGGAACACCAGCGGATTCTGACGAAGATTCTGAATAACGAAAAACTTTCTCCGAATCGTGCGCTGCTCGGCTCATTCGCCTCCCAACTGCTTGATGCGGAGACCGAAGCCGAGACGGACCTTCTTACAAAGATCATCCTCTCTTTTATCGATGGCAAAGGAATACGCTGGACAGACACCGCAAGCGGTGACGACGGTGTAGCCCGACCTAACGATGTGGACCTGGAGGCGCAGGCAGCTATCAACAGCTTCCTCGATACGCTACGGGCCAAGAGGAACGAGAATGTCGCAGCCGCAAATCCCGCTTAGTGTAACCTTTAAGGATACAATTGGCTTTTCGAAAGTCTATACGCAGAATGGACTCGCTGTGTTTCTCAACGATACCAGTTTACAATTTGCGACTGACTTCGCCAATGTGGTCCTAAACAACTTCATCAATCTTTGCAACGAGCGTGCCCAGGCGAAAGCCAAAGAGGCCGAACTCGCTGTCCAGCCGCTAGTCACTCTGTAGGAGGAGCGATCATGCTTTATCAATACCGCACTTTCACTTGCCCATCTGCCGGTAATCATACCGATCAGAAAACATGGGACCGTGCATTTCTCAGTGCGAAAGAGTTCGAAGAGAAATACGGTAAAGACGAGTTGGACGCAGCGCAACCGCAGGCTGAGTAATGTTCATCACCGCTGTAATTATCGCGCTACTAGTGATCTTGGGCATAGCTCTTTACAGCTACAAGACACAGCGCACCGCGCGTATTGAGATACGCTTTAGGATAAAATCAAATGGCAAATCAGACAGTAAGCCTTACCAATCTTCAGCAGCTAGACATTACGATTGATCCGGTCCAGGCTTCGGGAGCAATTACCGAAGGCGCGACGGTATCGAATATCGTTTACACGCTTTCCGACGAGACTCTTGGTAGTCTAGCTACCGCCAGCGATGGTTCGGCAGTGTTTACGCCGACCATTACAACTGTTGGTACCTTTACCGACACCTTGACCGTCACCGCTACTGTGGTCGATCCCGATGGCACCACCGGTAGCTTCACCGCCGTGGCCACCCTCACTATCACTGTCGCACCTTCCGGCGCGCGCACTGTCGGCCTTGAGTTCAACTTCGTCACAGTTACCCCGAGCTAACCCGCATGGGTGTAGCTCAGTCTGGTAGAGCTTCCGATCTGGAATCGGAAGGCCGTTCGTTCAAATCGAACCACCCAGACCATAGACTGAAAGTAAAAAGTAATACCAAGGAGAAATAAATGGCAGGAAGCATTGCAGTCGGTTTTTCATTCTTTGTAGTGGGTGACGGCACCACCGATCCAGTCACCGTAAGCTTGCTTACAGACCCGATATACTTGTTTTCAGTAGACCCATTGACCCCTAGCTCCACAGGCTCCAACCCGCTCAGTCAGGCAGTATCGCCTAGATTCGATATCGTGAAGACACCGCCAACAGGAGCCTTTCTCGGTGAGTTCACCGCTACAAGCGGCTCACCTACATTCGCATTAGCCACAGGTACTCCAGGTAGCGGAGGTAACTTTTCCAGTGTTGCTGTATCGGGCTATGATATTACGGTCACTCCTGCAATCGGCTTTACCGGCGTCTTTCCGGCAGTCGGCATCTTGACCTTCTGAGATGAAAACGCTCGTCGCAATCTATACATGTCATAAATACGACTACCAACACGACATGATGCAGAACTGGCTGAAGCACCCGGTAGTCGACCGGGTGCCAGCTATACGCGACACATGGATCAAAGATGTAACCGTAGATTATAAGTTCTTCTACGGTGATTTACCTAAAGGTATAAGCAAAGAACCTTTACCTGATGAAGTCTTCCTGAAATGTCCTGATGGATACTACACTTCTAACCAAAAAACTAAAGCATTAGTTCGCTGGGCTTTGGAAAACGGCTACGACCGTATCCTAAAAATAGATGATGATATCTTCGTTCATTGGGATCGCATGACGGCCAGCAAGGGATTTACCACCGGCTCATACGTGGGTGGTGGGTACTCTCCTCAAGAAGCATACGCCTTTGGCGGCTGCTACTGGCTCGATAAGTCGGCGATGGAAATACTAGCCTCAACTCCAACAGGATCGCAAGATTGGGCAGAGGACCGATGGGCCGGGCTTGCTTTAGCTAGGCAGAATGTAAAGCTTCAGTTCGATCCGAGCTACTATTACCAAAGAGCACCTGAATCTACCCGACTTCAGTACATTGAAGATGGCCTTTTATACAGCGACCATAGGTACACAATACTTCATGCGCTAACACCTGAGCAGATGCGGGAGTATTATGGAAAACATCATACCGCGCCTTTGGGTGGGTGACGATCATGATTACGAAAAAGTAAAAGATAAACCTGACTGGAGCGTGCTTAGGTGCGCGAAGGAAGGGCCGGGTGGACATCGTGAGACTCTTGGGTACGAAACTCAAGGTGCTCCGAAAGGACCGAGTTACTTGTCGGTCGACCAGTTGAACCGGCGTGCGTTGAACTTTATTGATCCGCATGACCCACACTTCATTCCTGTAGAGATGGTCAAACAAGGTCTCGATTACATCGACGCGAGGTTGGCGGCAGGCGATAAGGTCTTAATCGCGTGCAATAAAGGCCACAGTCGCGGTCCTACGACCGCCATGCTCTACTTACGAAGCATCGGTGAACTGGCAGGTAACTTTCATCACTCAGAGCGCGTATTCAAGACGCTCTACCCTCAGTATGATCCTGGCATCGGTATGCGAACTTTCGCATCTAGCCACTGGAGCGAGTTCGATCAGTACCTACGAAAGGCATCATAATGGCAGATAAGAAGTGGACAGACGCAGCCGCTAAGTCAATGGGCGGTTCCGATAAAGGTCCGAAGAAAGAAATCAAGCACATCATCACCAGCAAGTCCGCTAATGGCGGCCATATTCATACACATGTCCACCACAACTCAGCTCACCCAGACGAGACGCATACGACCAAGGGCGATGATGAGATGCTGGCGCACATGGCTGCAAACGCAGGCACGCCGAATCCTGGCGAAGCTGCTGATCCGACAATGCAGGGAGCGGCACCTATGACCGCAAGCCCTAGCCCCGCACCCGCCGCCGCGCCTTCTGGCCCGACGCCGACCGGCGCACCTGGAATGTAATCATGGCAGAAGATACGATTCATTTAAGTCACCATCGCGCGTTGATCCACCTAAATAAAGGTGGATTGCATCGTGCGCTCGGTGTTAAAGAGGGCGAGAAAATTCCCGCCGACAAGTTAGCCAAAGCCAAAAACAGTAGCAACCCCCACCTTAAAAAGATGGCCGAGTTTGCCTCTACGATGGAAGGCTGGAAACACTAAGGCTTGGGAGGGCCGACCGCATGCATCTCGCTAAACTCAGAGATCTTGCTGCGTCGTCTTACCTAGATCCGAACTACCAATTCCGCGATAAAACACAAGACGAGATTCTGGCAATGGCCCAGGTCTCGTTTCTGCGTTTGCCTCCTGCACAACAGGTGAAGGCAATGCAATCGTGGACGAACTTGCTTGAGAAGAATGGTGAGCCGGTAACCCCCGAGAATCAGACTGAGTTTTTAAAACTCCGTTTTCTTTGCCAAACCAATCTTTACTTCCTTTGTCATGTCTTGGAAAAATACAACCAAGTCACGATCAAAACGCACGAAGACATTTGCAACAAATTCTTCACGCAGAAGAATCCGACCTTTGCTACTTTCGAGATGTTTGCTAACCAGTACACTGATTTGAAGGAACGATTGCTGCTCGTACCACGCGGCGGATTCAAGTCAAGTATCGACATCGCAGATTGTGTGCAATGGGTAATATGTTTCCCCGCTGTTACCATCCTAATCCTAACCGGTGTGTACAAACTGGCCGGAGACTTTGTAGGTGAGTTGAAGCAGCACTTCACTCTCGAAGAGGATGTGAACGCCCCCGGCAAAGCAGGTAAAGCTGGCTTCGTCCCTCGCATGATGCTTAACGCAGAAACTAATGAGTGGACACCCAGTTTGTTTCAGACGCTCTTCCCAGAGCACTGCATTCAGCCTAACGACGGGAGCCAATTCAAATTTCAGACGCCTGCTGGCGGTAACGACAAAGAGTCGACCGTAGAAGCCGCGTCTATCGAGCAGTCCCTCGTCGGTCAGCACTTCGGAATCCTGAAGCTTGACGACGTGGTAACAAACGAAAACAGTCAGACACCAGAACGTCTCTCGAAGATCAACGACCAAATCAGCATCAACAAAGCTATGATGCACCCTTACGGTTTCTTTGACGTAATCGGTACGTGGTACGACGAGTATGACTTCTACGGCATAACTATCAAACAGGAAGAAACTTTCGCGGAAGAGATGGGCCTTCAAGGGAACATTCACGGTTCTGTCGAGAGTGGCCGGTTTGAGAGCGCCGTCATGGTAAAGACTTACCTGCGTGCATGCTGGTGGCTAACGCCCGAGGCGATCAAGGCCGGTAAGACTGATGACATCGCGAAGAAAGATGACCTGGAGCTTTGGTTCCCCTCACGCCTACCGTATGAACTTCTCAAGAAGTATGAGAAGCAGGACGCAGGTAAAGGCAACTTCGCAATCAAGTATCTCAACAATCCGCGCAAGATCAACAAGGTAAAGATTCCTCGTGAGCTACTAGTAGGCGCGACGATCAAGCACAATGACCTCCCTCATCAGGGAGTAGTCGTGATGGCCGTCGACACCGCGTACTCTACGAAGAGTTGGGCAGACTACACGGTTGCCGTTACCGCTCTGATCTATGGCGGACGCTTCTACGTGCTGAACATGGTACGCGGACGATTCAACGACGTGGAGCTTCCTGCCGTACTCGCCGCCACCGCTGCCAAGTGGAAACCTAAGCGAATCGCTATCGAGGAGTCGGTCGGCGTGAAGTGGATGGGCCGCGAACTCAAGCGCGAGATGGACAAGCTTCAGATAAGCATTCCTGTGGAATATGTTTCCCTGGGACTAGGAAGCAAAGCCAACTCGAAGAAGATGAAGGCCAAGCCTTTCATCCGCCTGCTCGGTGACGACCGTTTGAAACTCCTCAACTCCTGCGAAGGATACGATGAGATTCTGAACGAGCTCACACAGTTCACCGGCACCTCAGAAGATAAGCACGACGACATCGTATCTGCATTCTCCATCCTCGTAGATGTATTCGAGGGTTGGGCAGAGATGGGAAAACGCGTCGACAACACAGACATGAGCTTTGCCGCCGACGCTAAGTCGAAAGCGATGCACGACATGATCTATGGAGTTGGCAAGTACGCTCATCTGAATGCCAACGCAATTCAAAACGACGACAACCCGTCCACTGCCTACCAAGTGCAGAACAATCGGTTGTTCAGAGACGACGACGGTGGCGATAAAGACCCACTGTCCGACGCCGGTCTATTCGGCTAAAAAGGGAAGAGTATGTCAAAGGCATTAGCTAAGAAGGTAGTGAAAGATTTCGCAAAACAGGATGGCAAAAACGACGCCAAACTTCTCAAACAAGTTTTGAAGAAAGATGTCAAGAAAAAGAAATAAGCTGCACTGACTCACTCGCGGAAAAACTGGTTAGTTCGAGTTCAAACCAGCGGACGCCGCAATTCATGGCGGCATGACGGGCACGTCATTTTCCTACGCCCAGACGTGGTGCAGAAGGCACGCGGGTGAATTGAACTCTTACAAGAAAAGGCAGGAGGCTATGAGTGGGTGAGATAACATCAGAAGGGCCAGTCACAGGGACACTAAACCCTAGCGATTATGGTAAAGGTTCGGACCTAAAGACCTCCAATGCGGAGTTGAACTTAGTCGTCGGAGCTGCAACAAGATCTATTCAGTTCGTGAATGATAAGCAATGGAATTTGCTCTGGCGTGATGCCGACCTTCTGTTCCAGTCGCCGCGACCGATGAGTGTGTACGAAAATACCTAGACATACATGGGGCACCTCGCCGAAATTCGAGAGTGCGAATCGACTCTGATTGACTTGGAAGCTGAAATGGCTAACAGGGCGCAAGCTGATAACTTCAGCAGCGTGAGAGACTAAGTGAGACGACACCCTTTAGGGTGAAGCGATAGTCCGACCTGCATGGAATAAAAACATGCAGAGGTAGGCAGAAATGCCCTATCTCGGCGCAAGCCGATAACATATTGATGTGTTAGAACCGAACGTGCAGCGCTTCACCGTAGCTAAAGTTTGTTCCGCAATCGTACCTCAGTTGTACAAGGGTCTGTTCTACCAAGATCCGCCCATGCTCCTCCGTCCGCGCCCAGGCACCACGCAAGAAACCGTAGACGCAAAGACTGCTCTGTTCTCTTACTTGCTTGACGAGTGTGGGTTCAAGACCCAGACCAAATGGGGTTTAGAGCAGATGACCCTGCTTGGCACCGGCATATGGAAATGGGGTATCGACTTTAAGGAGATCGTCAGCTCTAAGCGTACCGCTACGAGCGCGACCATCACGAGCGGAAGCGATCCAAGTACCTCAGAGAAGATCACGATCCCTCTGGACACACTACCAGTCATAACCAAAGAAGTACGCACTGTGCCGCGACCGTTCTTCGAGAGCCGTCCGCTGAACACGGTGCTGGTCGACCCTAAGACGAGCGTCGGAGACATCCGCACCGCTGACTACGTGATCGACGTTCGCTACATGGACTTTTACGCACTCAACAACATCCGTCAAGCTCTATCGGAGCTGCCGAAAGGCCACCCCGAGCTCGTCGGTTGGGAACTACCTCTAAGCGAGGAAGAACTCAAGAGTTGGTGGATGCAAGGTTATAGCACTAACGTAGCCGCCCCGATTGAGAGTGATACCGCGCAGTACGCGAAGGGTATCGTTCACCACTCGGAAGAGATCAACATCGAGGTAACCCCCGACCTGTTGTTCAAGAAGATGGAAGTCTTGGAGTACTGGGACAAAGGCCGAAAGATTATGGTCATTGACCGTAAGCATGTGATCTTTGCTGGCGCTAATCGTTTCAAGAAAATTCCGTTCCTATCGTCAAACTGGATGAATCGCCCAAAGGCTTTCTATGGTATGGGCCTCGGTTTGCTAGTAGGACAGAATCAGCGCGTCGACCAAGGAACAATCAACGCCATACTCAAGATTTTGTCTTTTGGCGTTAATCCTATTTACCTGCGCAAGCGCGACACTAACTCGCCGACGCAGATGATCCGCACCGGCCTGGGTAAGATCCTGACCGTCGACACGGATATCGACAAAGCCTACAAGCTGATGGAAACCCCCAAGGTTCCCGCAGATATTTGGACGGCATTGTCGGAGAGCAACACGGCAACAGAGAGCACATCCGGCGCAGACCAAGCACTCGTGCAAGGTTCTTCCGCAGGCCCTCGTAGTTCAATGGGCCGTACGGCAGGCGGCGCAGCTACCCTCGCGGGTGCTAGCGCGACACGCTTAGATGGTCCTCTTGACAACTTCATCGAGCAAGTCTTCAAACCATTTCTCTACATCTTGGACGACTTGATTCTCAACTTCCTATCGGATTCTGAGATCACGGCGATTCTCGGCGATGAGGTTGGTAAGGAAATTTCAGTCGACATGCAGGCGTTCCACGATGCCCGTATTTCGTACGAAGTCCTCGCCGGGTCATCATTGGCCGCGAAGCGCACGATGGCACAGTCGCTTACACTCATCACTCAGATCCTTGAGAATCCGCAGATTCAGTCTTCACTGGCCGATATCAACGGAGAGTACATTGACTTCAAGCCGATTGTCGAAATGTGGCTCGAAGCCTCGGAGTGGAAGAACTCCAACGACATCATCAAGCCTCTCACACCAGAGATGCAGCAACGTCGTCAGGCTCAGTCAGCCGCCGCTCAGAATGCATCGAAAGCCGCTGTTACACAACAGAGCAATACACAGAAGTTTCAACAGAAACAGCAACTCGAAGATCAAGCCACCCAAGGACGTATCAAGCGCGACATCGTGCGCGAGGCATTCAAGGACAACGGCCAGAGTGAGGCAGTCTCAGGACAAGCCAACCCTTTGGGTATTGAAGGTTCGACTCCAGAGGTGCAGTAAAACACTAGGTTCCCTACATCGAGTAGGGCTAAGTCAAACCCTCGGTGATTGGGTTTGGGCCATAGTTTTTTAGTTGTGCTCAAGACGATCAGGGAAAGCATCCTTGCATACGGCAAGGTGAGAAGGGCGATGCGCCCTACACGACCCCCTGATCCAAGTATGAGAGCGCAGAGAAGAGTTAGGGTTGGAGTCCCTTATAAAGACCGTAAAGACTTACGGCACTCGCTTTGACGTCACTGTCCTGGGAGGGAATAGTGCAAGAGTTCAATAATCAGTTTGATCCAGAAGTTATCATAAGCCCACAAGAACAAGCTGCGCTCGTACTCCTGAGCGCGTCGGAAGGTTTCAAAGTCCTGAACCGCATCATGCGCGGCGAAGTCGACAAACTTATCATGAGTTTCGTCAATGAGCCTGGTGACAGTGACGCAATGGTCCTGAACAAACACAAGTTGGTAAAGGCCGGAGCTCTCTTCTACGACGGCGTGATAAACCGAATGAATCATGAGATTTCAATCTACGCGTCCACAGCAACTGACCCGACGCCTGTAGATATGACCGAGCACCTGATAGACATGGGCGCACCGGCCAGTACGCAAGACGATGTTCAGAACGACCATGAATTTGGCTTCGAGGAGAGCCCATTCTAAATGAGTGAAATACTCGACCCAGTAGAAAACATTGAGACTCCCGGTGAGAACGCCCCGGTTGTCGAGACACCGGTAACACCGGAGCCAGTAGTTCTCCCTGAGCTGCGTTACGAATATCAGCCCACGGACGAACAAGGCCGTCCCATGGGCGGAGTACAGGTCATCAAATATACCACACCTGATGAGCTACCCGCCAAGTTTGCAGAATCTCAAACGTTGCTCTTGAGAAAGCTCCGCCAGGAGACGAAGAAGAATCGACTCGGCATTACCGACGAGACCCCCATAGAGGGTACACGGTACGCTGCGCCACTCGAATTTGCCCCTCGGACGCTCTCTAATGAGGATCGTTTTAAGATTAGCCGTAACTTGCAAGACCCTGAAAAGTTTGAAGAGGCGCGAGACCTCTTGATGGAGTCAACGTTTGGCGTCAAGCCGAGCGTGCTCGTCAGCACTATCCAGGGTTTGCAGGCCGATAACGTTCAGATGAAGGCGCAGAGGGAAGCAGAGGCCTTCGTAGCCGATACTCCTGACTACGTGAAGTGTCCCGAGAACTTCGAGGCACTGACAAACTGGATGGTACGATATGACCTCGCACCGGTCAGAGATAACTTCCGCAAGGCCTTCGATACATTGAAAGCCGCAGGAGTTCTTGTAGAATCGAACGACGTATACAGTACGCCGTCCGTGACCACTCCTAGCTCTGAAGTAGAGCCTGGACAAGTTGTGCTTGACCCACCAACGCCGCCTCTTGAAGCTAAAGAGGAAACCCCTGTAGTGTACGCTCCGGCGCACATCCCAACAGGACTGAACAGCCGCAACAGTTCCGCAGAAGCCCCGCGCAGCAACGCGCCGGGCAGCGACATCGTTTACGAAGTCGTGGATGCAGCAGGAAAGAAAACCATCTACACCGGTACAAAGGCCGTTGAGATGATGCCGTCAGACGAACTCCGTCGCCGCGCTAAAGATCCAGCCTTCAACAAGAAATTGGAGAAGCTTGAGGCCGAAGCCACCGCACGCCGCGCCGCACGTAACGGTCAGTAAGACTCCTCGGGAATAAATGCCCCGAGCGGTAGTGGGCCGCACCGTAGAAGTTGGCCCCTGAATTTTGCAATATTTGAAAGTTTTGAATGAATGGGTCGTCGGATTACGATTCCACATTCCCAAAGTTATGTGCTGAGGCAAATGCGGTCCCGAGTCCTGGGACGGCCATCGCTGACACTGTGTCGGATTACACAGCTATGAGATGACAACACATTGGGCGACAATCGAGCAGCTTTATCTCTGGGAGGAGATGAAAAGACAAGATTGTTGTTGTTTCAAAGGTATCAATAATGGCTTATAACCCAGCAGCAAATGGCCAGAGTAATCTGCCTCAGTCCACTGTAAAGTTCTATGATAAAAAGTTCCGAGAAAATCTTAAGGCTCAGACGCCTTTCGTAGCTTGCTCCGAACGACTCGACCTACCCACCAAAAGTGGTAATCAATACGAGATGTTTATGTACGTGCCCCTGGCTGCGAACACTGCGCAGACCACGGAAGGTACTGTCGGCAACTCGATCACTGTTTCCGTACTGAATACCACCGCGACCATCGGCGAGTACGCCGACTTCGCCAACTTCTCCTCGCTGTCTCTCGCCACCGCGATTGACAACACGATTGAGAACGTTGCTCGTGAGATGGCATATCGCCTCGGCGAATCCCTCTCTGGTCTCGTTCGCGCAACCGCAGACGGCGCTACCGCAGTTGATTCTAGCGTCCTTGTGCAGCTTGCCGCGACCAGCACCACCAGCTTTACGACTCTCAGCTTGAACCAGATTCGTAACGCCGTGCAGGGCCTCGCAGGTCGCTCCGTCCGTCCGTTTGACGAAGCTTCCAAGAGCTTCTGTGGAGTCATCCATCCGTTCGCTCTCGGCGACGTGCTCTCTGATGTCAGCAACAACAGCCCCATCGACATCCTGAAGCACACTCCGGTCGGCCTCATGCGCATGGAAGACCTCATCAGCACCGACCTGACCGAAATGATCGAGCTGCCGTCCTCGGGCGTCCGCTTCTTCCAGTCGAATCAGGTTACTGCCACTCCGAACTATAAGGCGATCACCGGCCTCACCGCCCTTCGCACTTACATCTTCGGTCGTGACGGTATCTACTCCATCAAGCTCGGAGCACAGGGCGACACGGAGTACGGTGACGGCGAGTGGAACAACATCAAGCCGAACATCACGCAGAATGCGCCTAACAGCGTTGCCGACCCCGAAGGTTTGATCCCTGGATGGACCAGTTACAAGGTTCACTTCACTACCAGCCTCGGTCCCGACACCACGATCCGCATCCGCGAAATAGATGCTGCATCGGCGATTTCGTAAATCAGCTAAGACTCTGGCCCTCTCGTAAAAACAGAGGGCCGATTCTTTTACTGTAAGACCTCGAAAGGAATAAGAAATATGGCTCTTTATCCAGCCCCTACTACTGGTCTTGGCGTAGCCGCAGCGATCAAGGTTCAGGGAAATGAAACCCCTCTGAGCACTACCCCTGGGTACAACGATGTAACGTTGTCCCTGTCGGGCACCGGCTTCCCAGAATCATTCCAGCTTGATCCAGTCCTTGAGGATGCAGGCGGGAACGTCATCACCCCAGGTACCGCATACGTTGTGACCTCCGTCGCCAGTGCAGCCGCTCAGTTCACCGAGACCCTGTCTGCCGCCGCTGCCGCTTCTGGTGGTTCCACTGTCTACACGACCTCTAGCGCTCCGGCTGCTGGTAGTCTTGTCGGACAGACATTCATCGTCACCGGCTTCGACCTTGCGCCGAACAACGGCACGTTTGAATGCACTGCCAACACCACGACCACCATTACGCTTAGCAATGCGTTGGGTGTCGCTGACACACACGCGGGAACCGCTACCAGTACCCCTAACGTTGCAGTCTACACCGGTACCTTCACAAGTGCCACCACAGGTTCGCTCGTCGGACTGACTGTCGAGATTGCAGGCTTTGTTACTAACACCGTGAACAACGGCAGCTTCCTGATCGTAGCCAACTCTGGTGCGACTACGATTACTGTCGACAACTCGGCGGCTGTAGCAGAGACTCATGCGGCGACTGCGACTGTAGAAGAGAGTGGCACCAATGCTCTTACCTACTTCGTGGACGGTACGCAGTCTTATGTCGGCGGGACCAGTCCCGTTGCCGTAGGCGCTACCGGCGTAAAGGTACTGAACGTATCCGCATCCGGCCTTATCACTACCAATGGTGTGACTGGCGGAAGTGTGGTTGAAGTATCGTATCCGTTTGCCAACAACGCGATCCCTGCGATTGTTTCTTCTGGAAACCCTATGAACGGCTTGCCGGTCAATAAGGTCTATGCAGAAGTAAACGTCACGGTGGTCAAGTAAGTAAGTAAGTAAGCAACAAGACAAACCAGAAAGGCGGAAGAGGAGCCGCCAACTATGGCATGTGAAAATTGTTCAGAAGACCTTCGCACTGCGACCCGGCACCATAACAGAGTCCTGCGAACCGTCAATAAAAGTTTACGCAGAAAGTCGGAACGTCTCGGAGCGAAAGCTGACGAGTTGTTTACCGCCCTTTGCGAAGTAGATGTGCAAGCGCAAGAAGCACTGAGGGAACTCTGGGAGCGTGGCGGGTTTCAACCACCCATCGGCCCAGAGGATTATACAATCATAATCGAGCGTAGCATCGCTGCACTGAAGTTTCAGCGAGAGCACGAGAGCCACACGAGCCCGGTAGCTGAGCGCATTGCCGACTAAGTTTCGTTTTCTGTTACATACCCAGGGATGGATTATCTGCTGGTGCTATCTCTGACAGAGAACTTTTATCTCCTATATGACCGGCCAGTCTGTATGGAGGTACTGCCGACGGTGTGTAATGTTCATCGCGCGAACGTCATCGTTTGGCAGACACGTTATTTGTTTATTCACCAAAGAGGAGAGACTTTGGATCAGAAAGAAGCAGTATACACCGGACAGGGTACACGTCTGAGTGAGAAGGCTCCTTGGGAGTCGTACGCGTACGAGATGGAGCAGCGTCTCGCCCCTGACCTGGAAGCCGCCGTCGCTGAATACTCTAAACGGTCATACATCGACGAGAGCAAGATCAGCAACCAGAACAAAGAAGCCGCCGCCGAGCAGAAAGAGTTTAGCGACGGTATTGCAAAGCAGTACCAGTGGTTGACCCCTGAAGAGTACGCTGACATTGGCGCTCGTATCGGGCGAGTCATGGCGCACACAGAGTTCATCACTCTCTTGCGTAAGGCTGGCGTACACGCGTATTACCAACAGCATTTACATGCTGACAAAGCAAACTTGCTGATCGGTAAAGATGGCTTCTCCGAACCCACAGTCGAGTGCTGGGTGCAGATAGGGCAGATGCCTGAACTATCCATCATGAACTTTGACGACCACGGTGCACCATTGGCCGAGCGTCGGCGCGGTTGGCGCACTCCGCTCCTACAGCTCATCCTGAAAGGCATCATCTCCGAGGCGAAAGCAATCAAGTTCTTCGGGAGACCTAAAGAGACAGAGCAGTTCCACAAATATAACGCGCTGGTCACGGCTTATCGCAACAGCGTCGGCGCGATGTAACAAATCCCAGAGGAGGGATGAATGGCAGATAAGAGTTTAGAACAGATCGCGGGAATCAACACGACTACCGCACAAGCACAGCAGACAATCGAAGCACCGAAGCAGCAAGAGAAGCCTAAAGAGAAAGAACAGCCCAAGTTCAACGCAGAGCCGACCGAGCTGGAAAAGATTCAGATCGAGATCGCAAAGGCTCAGCTTGAGTCCCTTCGTCTCCAGCAGGAAGAAACCCAGCTCGCCATCGCAGAGCGCAAGCTCAACTCGCAGGACATCCAAGCTCGTCTCGACGACCGTGCCCTCAAGTCCAACGATCATGGCGCTAAGGCGCGTATCAATGGCGCGGCCATCGCAGACAAGAACCGCACCCAGAAAAAGAGCGAAGAGAAGTGCAACCACCGCAAAGGTGGAAACGGCCAGGCCGGTTATGTTGGCGGACAGGGTGATGATTCGCAGTACGCAGTCATGAAGCACACGTTCTGTAACGGTGACATCAACGTCCGCTGTATGCGTTGTGGCAAGACATGGAAGCCGCCCATCGCTGCTGATTACGGCGACGACCGCGAGGCCTATCTCGACGCGTATGCCGACTATAAGACGGCTTGCAACTTCCCGACCCGTAATACTGGGTCGAGCTCCGTGTTGTTTGGTTACTCAGACAACGGTGCGTTCTACAGGGAACAGACAAGACACACTACCATGAGATGATGGTAGAAATACGAATCAAGAAACAACCAGCCCTCGTACACTTTATGTGCGAGGGCTCTTTTGTTGTATGGAGACATAATGCCAGGACAGAACTCGAATGTGGAGCTCCAAGAAATAATCGATGACGCCGCATCTCTTGGAGATGTATCACCGGCACTCGCTACTGGCGGGTTCTCGAACGCCCCGGCCATCTCCATCGCGAACGATGTCATGCAGGACATCATCAATGGCGGACCTATCGGTCAGCCGTATAACTGGAAGTGGAACCGCACCAACGTTCCTACCTTTACGACCATCTCGTACCAGCAGGACTACTTCGTGCCCGGCGTCGTAAACGTCGCGTGGCTTGAGCATGCATGGGCATCCCAGATCAACCAGACATCCATACCGAAGCAGAAGCAGCAGCTCGAAGTCAAGAAAGACCTTGACGTAACGTATGAGCAGAATTCTGACCCAGGAAAGATTTGCTGGCTCCCGAACGATCTGCTACAGACCGGCACATGGGGTGCGAACCCCCTCGGCCCTACCGCCACTCAACTTCAGGGCGACACGATCAACATCGGCCCGAATCTCGGCGGCTTGCAGAACCCCGGTCCAAACGTAATCTATACTAATCCTATCGGCATCCTGAATCAGCCTACGAACGCGACGACTTGCATCACTGACCCTAACGGGAACCTGTGGAACCTCACGACCTTCGGTACGTGCGGCAACACGCAACCGACTTGGCCAACGAACCCGGTCTATCCGACGATCCCTGCTCCCACCACCGTGGCTACCACAGTAGCAGACGGATCTTGCATATGGACCGCGATCAACCCGAAGGGCCAGGGCTTCCGCCTGAATCCCATTCCGCCTCAGAACGGTGTGGCATGGCAGATCGTAGTCGAAGCTCAGATGCGCGCTCCGCGCTTTAAGAGCACCTCTCAGACACTTGAGCCTATCCCTGATGATTATGCATGGGCATTCAAGCAAGGCTTCTTTGCCGAATGCTATCGGCGCAATCCTGATCCGAAGATTCGATCTAAATATCAACTGGAGCGTCAGCTCTTCCTCGAAGCCCTCGACAAGGCAGTACGCCAAGCCGACCGCGAGCAGGACGACTATGGATTTTATCCAGGCCAAAGTATCATGGACAACGGTTGGGGCACAGCCCAAATTTCGGCTAGTTACCCCTATGGACCCTGGTCAAGTCGTTGATAAATAAGGTATTTAATTGCTTAAAACACATTGTAAAAACGGGCATGAGCAACCTGATCCTCGGGATATTGAAAGATGATACTGACCATATGAGAAACCTCATTGGTTATTTGGAGAGATCAAATGGCAGCATCTAGTACAATAACCCTCCTTCGGACCTCGGAATGGGCAAAGAAATTTAATTTTGGTCGAACGAATGCCAACAACGACTTCCTCGAACCAGCCCTCACCTCAGCCAATACTGTGGTCCAGACGATCATGGGCGCGCCCTTTGCATGGCGGTGGAACCGTCGCATCATTGGCTTTGTTACTGTCATAGGCCAGCAGGACTACACCGTATTCAATTACACTGCCTCAACAGCCGTCACACTAGGTTGGTTCACCATAGATGATGCAGGTAACTCCCAAGTCTGTACGACAGCAGGTACCACCGGCACCGGCCCAACATGGAACCACACGCTCGCAGGCACAACTACGGACGGGTCAGTGACCTGGACAAACAGAGGTCCAGTGCTCCCGACAGCAGTAGGCTCTTACACCTTTGCATGGATGGAGACGCAGTCAGTCAACGATCCGACAAAAGGATGGGTAGAACTTGGTGCAAAGATTTCTCTCGGCCTCGATTCGACTCAGGGACGTCCGGCTTTCATCGCGGCGCAGACTGACGATGGCCTCGGTAACGTCACCTTCCGTCTGATGAGTACACCGGACAAGGCGTATCCTATTGCTATCACTATCCAGCAGAAACCCCCGATCTTCAGTAAGCTATCGCAGACTTGGGCACCAATCCCTGACGAGTATTCCCACATCTACAATTGGGGTTTCCTCGCGATGATGTGGCTGTTCGCCGATGACCCACGCTTCGCTACGGCCAATCAAAAGTTCATGGCAGGCTTACTCGGTACAGCAGAAGGTCTCACGGAGACGGAAAAGAACATCTTCCTCAACACGTGGTACTCAATTACCGGTGCGCCATCTGCCAACGGGCAGAGACAGAATCAAGGCTTCCAGGCGCGACAGACATAAGGAGTAGCATGGCACAGAACGGTCTCCCCGTCACACAGTTTACTGACGCTGAGGGGAATGAGCTGGCCAACGGCTTTCTCCTTGTCAACATCAGCACCGACAGTCAGACACCAAACGGTCAGCTTGGCGCGTACAGTAAAGTGCGCGTCCAGCTCGACGGCAGCGGCAACGTATCAGGTACGCCGTTGTTCTGGCCTAATGTCAGCTTACTACCGGCAAATACAGTTTATTTACTACGCGCCTACACGGAAGAGGGACAGCTTGTAACCGTCACTCCCATTGTAGTGACCGTTACTCCGTCCAACCCTACTGGCTTCGGCGCGGCATTCGGCGCGTCATTCTCTTCATAAGGAGCATCATGGCAATAGATTTCGGCCCAAAACTAAATCTTTTTATCAACGCTGATATCAATGAAGTCTACTATGATGCGTTCCGACCTTTCCTCATCGGCTTCGATAGTCTGGTGCAGGCCACGGTCATTAGTGCAGGCGGCAATACGGCTCCAAGTTCTCCAGCGAACGGAGACGCATACATCGTAGGCACGAGCCCTACAGGGACGTGGGCAGGCCACGGAAGCGCATTGGCAGTATGGTCGACAGAGGTCACCACGCCCGGCACTAATACAAAGGTACCAGCATGGGTTTACTACACTCCAAACAACGGTTGGCAAGTGTGGAGCGTCGGCGCTCAGCAGCTCTTAGTCTTTACGAATACCGGGTGGCAGAACCTTCTAGTAAACGTACCACAGACCAATATAAATAATAACTGGACGGCAGCTCAAACTTTTGAAGAAGGATGGGTATCGGACTCAAATGTAAGTGTACTTGCGACAGCACCAGCCACTAACTCAGCCAATCAGAATTCTCCTATTTTTGAACTAGTTGGTAACTATTGGGACGGCAGTACATCCCAGACCGACACATGGTCGTGGCAAGTGCAGCCCGGTTCGGGAACAAATCCCACTGTAACGCTTGCTCTTGTATTTTCCGGATCAAGCGGTACTCATCTTTTACAGTTCAATTCCGATGTTTTTGCTGAAAATTTCAACGGTGTAAATGCAGACTTTAGCGGCATTGTTAATGGACTAGAGGCAAACTTTGCCGGTGAGGTTCTAGTGTATAGCACCTCGGCGGCGACTAACGTCACCAACTCTGCCGCCCCACCATTAGTATTTTCTAGCAACTATTGGAATGGGTCAGCAAGTGTCTCAGAAAGTTGGGAACTAGGTGTAGTGCTCTCTTCTGGTTCAAATCCAGTGTCTACTCTCGTGCTATCACACACCAGCGGATCAGGATCAGACTTTCAGTTCCAAGTACCTAACATTAGTGTACAGGGCAGCGTTGAAACTGGCTCACTAACTATTAGCTCTGCGACAGTCGCCACGACAGCGACAGCCGGTAGCGAAACTCTTCCTGCAAACCCACTAGGGTTCTGGGAGACAGTCATCAACGGTACGACTGTGAAGATTCCGTACTACTCGGTATAAGGAGCATCATGGCAAGCAAAGTGGTCATCGCAGGTGGGGGCTTTCAAGACGCCGAAGGAAACCCATTAGCATCTGGTTATCTCATATTTCAGCTAAGCCAAGATGCACAGGTCAACGGTACGACCGAGATCACGGCAGGCTCTAAACTAAACATACCGCTCGACGGTAGCGGTAACGTGTTAGGTACACCTAGTATTTGGCCTAACGATGTTATTGCCCCAGCGAACACGTTTTATATCGTATCTGCATATAGCGAAAACGGTCAGCTTGTATGGGGGCCGAACGCACAGCAGGTATTGAGTACGCCATCACCGTTCAGCATTGGAGCATGGGTTCCAGGCAGTGTGAACGTATCTGGCGGACTGCAAGGTCAGCTCTCCGTATCACAAGCTACGACCTACACCAGCGCAACATCCGGTTCAGCATCAGCCCTCCCCTCACCACCAGCAGGCTATGTGACCATCAGCATCAACGGCACAAACTTCAAGATGCCTTATTACAACTTGTAACGGAGATTGATACAAATGTCAGTTCAAATGTTTACCAATAATCTGAACGTAGCTCTGCGCACCTTTGACGCGGTTACGCTCAACGACACTCTTCCCGCAGCCCCAGATGGCGCGACTAACATCACATGGCAGTTCGACGTGTTCGGTAACGTATCAGGATATGTATCAGGAGGGGGCGGCAGTACTGCGTCAGGTCCGGTAGCCTCTATTCAGACGACCGATGGGGATGGTAACTTTACATCCGTACCAAACCTACTTGCCGAGCAACTACCGTCTAGTACTTATTGTAGCCTAACGTTAGGTGGTAGTAACGATAACGATCTTCGTCAGGGTTTCGTAGCGTCTCCGTCAGACCCTACTTTTTACTTCGATACACTAAGCGGTGGAGCTTATCAGTTTCGTTCTGCTGGATTTACTTACAACCAATTCAACGTCAATGGATTAGCGATACCTAACACTGACCAAGGTATTTCAATAGGTTTCGGGCAGACTTTTTCTTTGAATGCCAGTCTCGCTATCAATGCTTCTAGCGTTGTCCCTATTCTTTTGACAGCAGGAACACTGGTGGACACTCCTGTAAACGGTGCCTTCGAGTATGACGGCACGAATCTCTATTTCACTGTAGGCGGAACTCGTAAGACCGTCACGTTAGTCTAATCGTAACACTCGGAGATATACATGACGCACCCTAACGGCTTTCAGTTCCAGCCTACCAAGAACCTCAACCGCTATCTCCGTGAATACGGCGTGGTTTGTCTCAGCGACAACACGCCTGCCCCACCAGAGGGTATGGCGAATATCAACTGGCAGACTGATAGCGATGGTAATATATCGGCATACGTCGAGCCGGGGGGCGGAGGTGGTGTAGTCCCCAGTGCTACCACAATTCTTCCAGCTTACACTGAGAATGGATTAGAAGTACAAGGTACAGGCGCTAGTCTAAGCAACTTAAATCAAAGTAACCAATGGGATATGTCTTGGCCTGGTACTTTGAGTTTAGGATCACAGAACCCAATACCCGTCTTGCTCCCATCCACTACTGACTACAATAGCATATCTAATTATGGGTACTTTTCTAACTACGTAGGATTAGACACTAACTTCACAATTGAAGGGTCAGGCTTCTCTCTAGGCAACGCCGGTCTATGGACTGTAGGTCATGGGATGTCCTCTGTGCTCAATACCGGAGTACGTGGTATTCATCAAAATACTTCCTTCATTATCAACAAACATTCAGCCGGAGACACGGCAGGTATCTACGGCTACGTCTTCACTGATGGCGGAGTGTCTGCTCAGTCTGACGAGGGTGTCACTGGTCTGCAATGTGAACAGAGCGAAAATGTAGGATATTATCACGGAACAGTAGTATCTTCCAGCGGAGTTAACGACCGTTCGCCCGTTTGGAGTTCTGCAACCTCTGGTAACAACTGGACAACTGACGGTGCTTTTATGCTGAATATCAGCAGACCTATAGTGTCTAGTAGAGTTACAGTACCTACTCCAAGCTCAGGCACAACTTTTGTACAGTTAGACTTGAATGGTACGGAGACTGACACATATCTGTACTCGTTCGGCTGCACAGCAAGTAGCATCCCTATTTCAACTGCTATAGGTTACGGGATAATTCCTAATTGGGACTCTTCTGTAACATATACCGACCGAGAGGTTGTACTCTACACGGATGGAAACTACTACCAGTCTACTGTTGCTGGAAACCTAAATCAAAATCCTGCAACATCAGGGTCATGGCAGAATCAAGGAACAAGCTTTGAGCAGATACCTAATCAAAGTTGCACTGCTGACTCCCCCGTATCGTGTACTTTTACGATACAACTTGTCACCTTCAACGACAGCACTAATGGTTTCAGTGTAGGAGATCATATATCTGTTGCAGGCACGAGCTATCCAGAACAGTCCGTCATCACAGCGGTAACTACTACAGGTACGACGCAGCGTGTGACTTGCTTACTGCGCAACCCTAACTCTCAAGTAATTATATTCAAGGGTGGAGTAGCTGGCGGATATATTAGCTCTGCGGCTAACCTAGCTTTCTCTGGAATGCGTTCTAGCTACTATGCCTTCGGGTCTCTCGACGGTACTAATCTAATATACGGACTTAATGTAGGTGGAGGAACAACTAACTTACTACCGCAGGCAGGTAGTGAACAATGGACATCTGACGGAACAGCAAACTCAGAGTTTACAATATACCCCGGCGCAGAGATCGTATCCAATCCAGACTATAACAATCCAGCAGGCCATATCGAACAGAATAACGTACCATGGACTGCGGGAGACGTAGTAGAAAATCCCCATTACCCTGTTTACGGCGGTACGGGAATGTGGATTATCAAATCACAAATAACCCCTGCTAATCCTCGTCACGGTAGTTCAGGGTTTCTATTGGATATTGGTGGGACAGGGTGGGGTGGTGGCAACACTAATCACATTCAGGCCAATAACTATAACCCGGTAACTTATTATGGTGGTGGAGGAAATGCAAACAATACACTGGTAGCGCCGGGAGCATTGACGTTCACAGGCCCCTACAGCACTGGTTTGTTCTTCGGCAACGCTCCGCAGTCCGGTACTGATGCGCAATACCCACTAATAAAAGTGGGTAGTCCTTTTGATGGTGTAACTCAAGCCGACGTATTCGTTATTCAGTTTAACTATAACGAAAGTGGCAACTTCATATACAGTCCGACAAACGGATGGTGGAGTTTCAGTGGCAACTTACTAGCCAATACCTTCGTCACAAACCAAACCGGAGCGCCGCTGGCCGGAGCTACCGGTTCTTTCGTCAGTGAGGATAGCAAGACTGTAACAGTTGTCGGCGGAATCATTACAAGCATCGTGTAACAAAGAAGGAGCAATATGCCGAATCTCATAGGTTTGGCCGGTGGCCAAGCTCAGAAACAAACTCGCTTTGCACCTATTTACACAGGTCGCTGGTCTAGTGGTATCTGGACGAATCGTAGTCCTCTGCGAGATGCAAACACGACGCGCTTGACGGAAAAGTTTTATGGTGCCAGCGGTGATGCTCTCATCGCTGGTTCCAACGTCGAGATCACTAATCGTCTAACGCTCGGTCGTCGCCCTGGCAACTCGGTATATGACAGCAACACATGGAACAGCGTCGACCGCTTCTATGACTTCCGCCTTTTCAATCTCACGACTGAAGAGATTTATGTCATGATCGACCAGGCCGCAGCGTTGTTCTCTTTGTTCGACGGTATACAAACGCAAATATTTACGAAGACCGCTGGCGCAGGTTCGACCTTCATGCAGTCGGTAGGAAACTCGCTTTACTTCGGCAACGGTATCGACAATAAGAAGTGGGTACAGACGCTCACTACATGGCAGGCTGGTTTCAACTGGACTAACAACAGCACGCCCACCTTCACCACGTTCTTGATTGATCCCGCAGGAAACATTCAGCAGCTAACTACCGCAGGTATTTCTGGCGGCACTGAACCAACTTGGAACGAAACCGTTCCTTCTGTAGGCAATAACTTTCAGGGAGGAACCACGACCGATGGTACTTCTGTTTGGACTAATCGCGGCAACCCTATGGAGAATTGGGGAATTGCTGCTCCTACCGGAGTCGTTACTCCGGTCGTTGGCTCGTCGCGCGTATCGTGGCAGGCTTCCACGTACTACTCGCTCCCAGGCGTCCTCATCGACTCAAACGGGAATCTCCAGCAAGTAACGACAGCAGGACTCACAGCAGGTTCAACACCGACATGGCAGACAACTGTAGGAGCTACGACGACTTCTGGCACCGCAGTATTCACGCTGATCCAGCTTGCGTCGTCAATGGTATGGCAACCAAACACCTCGTATCCGAACGGACACTTCGTAATAGGTACGGCTACCGGTACCAACTGTCTCTTTCAGCTTGCATCAGGATCATCACTCGCGTTCAACTCGAACATTGCCGCTTATATCTATCCTCAAGGATCGGTCCCAGGTGTAGTTTACCTAACGTATCCCACCAGTCTTGGCAGTGCTACAGAAAGCTATACAACGCTTTCAAGCTTGCAGATGACAGGTACCCCAACAGGAAGCGGTGCGACTCAGTCATGGAATAACCTAAACGGTGCAGGAGTTGTCACAGGAACCACGACACCCTTCCCAACAGGTGCAGACCATGACTATCAGATGGTCGTTCTCGGCAGCTTTGATATCCCAGTTGCCGGGCAATATGCCTTCACCCTCGTCAGTCACGATGCGGTACTGTGGGGCATCGGCGACGGCGCGCAGTATGTCTCTGGACCAAACATCCCTCCCTCGGGTGGCGGCACGAATCCAACGCAGACGGCAGTGCAGGGATACCCAGTATTCGGTGGTAACAACAATCGCTTCGAAGCTGGTGGTATCTCCACGAACTCATTCGTCCTGAACTTTCCGACCGCTGGCACTTACCATTACGAGATTGACTACGCTTACTGGTTCCATTCCGGCCAGCAACTTAACCTATCAGCTAACGGACAGACAATCCCATTCGGCACAGCGACTACTGGCACAGCAGAACCCGTATGGCCAGCGTTCACTACATCAAACGCTCCGAACTACGCTACAGTATCAGAGTCGGCTGGTCAATACGTTTGGAGCAACCTGGGTCCGGTAACGGACTTCACGTTCCTTCCAAACGTTAACTACACGCTTCCGAATAACGTCATCATCGACCCCAACGGCTACACGGAGGGACCATTCCGTACCGGCGCAACCGGCACGACTGCCCCTACATTCACCACGGCGTTGAATGGCCTGACGCTCGACAATCCTAATCTGATCTGGATCAATCAGGGCGCTGCAACGCAACCTCCTGCTGGAAGTTTGAGCACGTTCAACGGCGGTTGGCAATATGCAATCGCGCTCGTGAATACGCTTGACAACACAGTAAGCAACGCGACCCAGCTCTCGATAGCGACCGGAAATCATGTCGGCTTTGCTAGTGTCACGATCCCTCCGGCCTCCGGTCTGGGTAACCTCGCTGACATCGACCCACAAGCAGACTACGTGGCGATCTTTCGTACCACTGATGGAGAAGCAACACCATTCCTCATCCCCGGCACGAACACGGTCTACACGATTCCGCTGTCGACGTACATCACGAGCGGATATACTGACACGACACCTGACACCGGCCTAAATAACTTGATTGAAGCTCCTATCGGCGGAGAGAATACCCCACCGGCCAACGGCGCGATCAACCTGACCTTCCATCTCAACCGTATCTTCTACTCGATAGGAAATACGGTATACTGGACATCAGGACCGGATACACCAATCGGCAACGGCGTAAACGGTACGTCTCCGCTCGACTTCGATACCTTTCCTTCACTCGTGAAGAGAATGGTTCCGACGACCTCGGGCTTGATGGTCTTCACCGTTTCGGACGTATACTTGATCCAAGGATCAGGAACGTCTCAGAGCCCGATCCAGTCGGCGATCCCAATCATGACAGGCATTGGTCTGTTGAACTACGACGCGCTCGATATCAATGGCTCGATCATTGGCTTCTTCAGCACTGACAACGAGTTCATCATCATCGACCCAGCGGCGGGTGTCACAGATGCAGGCTTCCCGATTGGCGATCAACTCCGTCAGACTAGTGGCAACATTGGTCAGAACTGGAACCCGGCTAATGTCTACGTCACATGGCATGTCCAAGGTGAAGATAAAGCTTGGTACGTCTCAGATGGTGTCAACGGTTGGTTCCGCTTGATGGCCACTCCTTCACCGGAGTCCGGCTACACGTGGTCACCGTTCGCAACGATCCAAGGCGGATGCAAGGCAGTGACGAGTATCGAAGTGACCCCTGGAGTCCACCGACTCTTGCTTGGTCCCACCGGTACCGGCCCGATCTTGAATCGAGATTTGAACGCCTCGCAGGACAATGGGGTGAGCTATCCGGCTAACGCTGTGATCGGTTCAGCCGTCTTAGCGCAGCCCGGCCAAGTCGCGGTTGTCAGCTATATCGTCACCGACAGTGCACCGTTCGGAACGCCGCTGACACTCGGTGTACTTATGGATGAAGCCCTTCCATACTACACCGGAACGTTCGACATCTTGAAAGAGAATGTCCCTGACCCACCGACCCTGGGACGATCCCGCTCGATACCTAGCCAGCGATTCTATCTGGCAGACATCGACTCGGGTGCAGTTTGCCGTCACATGCAAATGAAGGTAATTTGGGCGACCGAGGCAGCTCAAAATGAGTTGCTTACGCTGACGGTTTTTGGTGCTTTTTATCAAGAAAATTGATATAATAAAACCCAATGATAACCCATTGCAGTCGTGGACATGAGTTCTCTCCTGAAAACACCCTACTCCGAAAGAACGGGGGTAGGGTGTGTAGGGCTTGCGCAAAGCTCAGACTTCAGAAGTGGGCAAAAGAAAACCGAGAGTTGTATAACAAACAACGCAGAGATTGGGCTCGTAGTCATAAACGTAAGCCACAAAATCCTGTATCAAAGAAAAAATCGCACCTGAAGCTGCGTTACGATCTGACTATTGAACGTCATGATGCAATGCTTACGGAGCAAGACAATAAGTGCGCGATATGCCTAGAGCCCTTTGGCGTACCGCATGTCGATCACGACCATCTTACCGGTAAGGTACGCGGCCTCCTTTGCAAAGGATGCAACTCAGCTATTGGTAACCTGAAAGATGATCCTGTGATAGTCGACCGAGCATCGGAGTACCTAAGACGTGCCAACCCTATCAGAAGCCAGTAACGTCGATCTCAGTGGATACTCTCCTATACAAGCAGGAACCGCAGCCGTACCGCAACGTTATACCCCGCCTGCATCTCAGACCAACGACATGCAGCCGGGGTACAACTCGGCGATTCGCTGTCCTCTCCCGCCAATCTTCCAAGCGACCCCAGATTCTCTCCGTCAATTTTATTCTTCATCTGTGCCACAAACGCGCTTGCTTTCTGCCGTGACTTCTGGTATAAATGGAGGTGGAGGCGGCGGTAACGCGGTCGTATCCAGCGTAATAACCCAGAGCAGCGGATCGAACCCGGCCCCGGTGCAACTCGCCGCTAAGCAGGTATCGGTCACCACAACCCCACTCGGACCCGGCGCAACCTTTACCGGTGCGTTTGCTGTGACTACTGAGAGCTTCCAGCTTCTCAGTCTGACGGCAAGCACACAAGCGCGCGTGGAGATTTACGGGACAGCGTTCTCGCAGACGGCAGACCTCAGTCGTGCGATTGACGTTCCCCCTCCGGCAGGCTCGACGCAAAACATTATCACCGACGTTGCCATGGATACCGTACCTTATGCATGGAACTTTCAGAACCGTATTGGTGCGAATGGCGACAACCCACAGAAGCCTATGGCGTACGTGACGGTCACGAACTTGTCCGGTGCGGTCGCGGCGATTACTGTGACGTTGCAGTATGTACCCTTAGAAACGAGCTAGAATAATGAATCGAGAGATCGTAGGTGGTGGTGGAGCAAGCATTTATCCTTTGACTGGCGACATTCAGTCTGTCGCAGGGAGTCCTACCGTTTCAGTCACCGGACTCGAAGGAATCCCCCTCGCTTTTTCGGGACTTGACGACGGCGACTTTTTAGTGTATGATGAAACAGTTAACAACTGGGTCAATCGCTCGGTAGTAATCAGCTCAATTGAATTGCAAACAAACGGCACAGATAACTCTTCCCAGACTCTTCTCAACTTGGCTGAAGGAACCAACATAACCCTGACTGAATCAGGTGGTACCGTCACTATCAATGCGCCGACACCAACTGGCGCGAGTACCATCATACAGTCGTGGGGTCCGCAGGGTGCGGTGACAGGTAACAGTACGTTTCAGACCATGATCACTTACACCATACCTGCAAACACTATACCACCAGGCAAGGGCATTGAATTTGATTTTAGTGCTATAGGTTTGAGCGGGACATTTACTACAAATTCGTGGCAGATTGTGTTTGACGGGAACGTGCTAGGGTGGAACGGACTCGTTGGTGCCTCTGAACAAGCTTTCGGTGGCGCTAGGATTGTCAATTTACCTGGCGTCACAAACTCACAGACCTTTGTAATTACACCTTTGCAAGTAGATACAGCAAGCGCCGTTAGCCAGATTGTAAGCGCCGTCAATACATCCACTACCTCCGATACCACTACACCCTTGGTTTTAGAACTCCAATGGAATGGGCCAAATACCATGTCCACTGAGGTGTTCCAAGCGTTTGTGAAGTTTATATAAGGAATACATGATTACTTACCGACCTTTAGAGCCGGACGATATGCCGACCCTGGCGCTTTCGCTGGCCGCAGATGAGCACCATCAAGGAACGGAACCCGAGTTCTTCACAGAGATCGGATCGGTTTGCAACGTCTACGAGGACGAGCGTGGCCCGGTCTTCTTTCTTAGGGGTTCAAAAGCCCTTCGGCTTGATATCCAATATGTTTCAAATCATGATGCCAAACGCAACATGGCGGCTATGATACAAGGATTTCCAGAGCTAGTTGAAAAAGCCAGATCATTTGGCTTCACTGAGATTGTGTGTGTCACGTCGAATGACTTCCTCAAAAAGTTTTGTGAGAAGCGTTTAGGATTTACAGCAGTGTCAGGGCATGAACTTCGTCGGATGATCGCATAAAATGAGAATATGGACAAGAATTAGCTTCAAACTCGACGGCCCTAATTTTGTTGTTGACAAAGACAACTCCCTGTGCTATGATGGTTACTATGGACCACTAGATCTTGCGTGTGGGGCGACCTCAGCACAAAATGCTGCACAGACGCAGCAGGCAGGTTTCGCCACACAGGTCAACCAGCAGGCCGGACAAGTATTCGGTGCAGACAACCAGGTCTTCAATGACCTGATGTCGACGTTCGCCCCAACAATTGAGGCCGGACCATCCCAGCAAGGCTACAGCGCGGCAGAGAAGTCCAATCTTGACTCAGCGGCCATTACCAATTCAGGCATTGCAGCACGTAACGCCAAGCAAGCTGCCGGTGAAGCAGAAGCCTCCGAAGGCGGTGGTAACAATGCGGCACTTCAGAGTGGTACTAATACTGGCATCGATCTTAGCGTGGCGAATAGCGCGGCTCAGAATACGGCCAGCCAACTCAATACGATCAACACGAACGATTACGCGCAAGGGAACGCAAACTACAATGCGGCTACGAGTGGCCTTCTAAACGCGACAAATAGTTTCAACTCCTCGACTTCAGCTAACAACGCGGAGACAAATGCCGGTACTGCTTCGGCAAATACAGCCAATCAGATCGCAACCCAGAACAACTCGTGGGTGCAAGGCGTAACAGGTGCGCTAGGCGCGGTCGGCGGTGCATTTGCATCTGGCGGACTAAGTGCCCTAACGGGTAGTGGGGGAGCTTCTAGCCCTAATGCAGGCGCGAGTAGTGCGAATACAGGCAGCAGTTCAGCCGCAATGGACTTTAGTAACGGCATCGGATAAAGGAAATCATGGCAGAAGATACTTCAAATAGCAGCGCGGCTCCTATCGGATCGGATGTTACACCAGACTCACAGGTAAACGGTGCCGACACTTCTAGCACCGGTACCACTCCGATGTCAGGCAATTCTACCGACAACGGTACGTCCACGCCCGATGCCTCTGCTACAACCCCGGATCAGGGCAACGGTCCGACGCAGCCAGCAGGTCCGTCTCAGCAAGATCAGGCCCAGCAACCTAACGGCCAGCAGCCCGGTCAACCCAACCTCAAGCAGTCTGTGGAGAATGCAAGTGGTACGGCTGGTAACCCAGCGTCTCAGCCTGTTGATCCAAAGATTCAGCAGGCTTCGCGCTTTAGCTCCTTCGCTGAAGCACTGACTGGTGGAGCTCAGTACAAGACGACCATCGACCCGAATACTGGCGTGGCGACTCGTACCAAACAGCCGGTTACAACCAAGCAGCTCGGTCTTGCGCTTGCCTTCGAAGCACTTGGCGGAGCATTGGCTGGCTTTGGTGTACAGAACGGCCCAGGTAACCTTGGGCGCGCGGCTGCGGCTGGCGGTCAGTTTGGGATGCAGCAGGCCCAGGCAGTCCAACAGAAGAATCAGCAGCAGGATCAGCAGGCCAATCAGGATTTCCAGCGTCATGCCCAGGTTCTCGAAACCAACATGAAGCTGTACAATAATGCGCAGGCAGCGGGACGCGCCGACTACAACACGAATACTAACTACGTCGGACAGTTTGCCCCACAAGTCGAGCAGTTAATGAAGGACCACCCAGAGGTCATCAAGGGTGTCGTCAACGGCAGCGACCTCGCCAAGTATCATGTCACCCAAGACAGCGCGATTCCGTATCGCGTCGTCGCACGAGTTAATCCGCCCGGCGCACCTCATGCCGGTGAGCAGACCGTGGATTCAAACGGCAAGCCACAGTGGGACATTCAGTACGCGATTGTTGATCCGAACTTCAAGTCCAGCGGCCTCTTGACCGATGCTGACAAGAAGCTTGCAGCGGACCTCGGTATGGCAGGCTTCTCCGATGGCGACGGCAAACCGACAAAGCTTCCTCAAGACCTTTTGATGAACATGTCGATGGGTCTCGGTATCAAGTCCAAGCTTGCAACGTATCAGCTCAGCCAGTCGAACCTGAATGACTTCTACGATAAGCTGAACACTCACGACGCGCATGGCGACAATGGTGACGGCACAACTGCTAGCCCTAAGTCCGTGTTCAGTCTCTTCGGACAGGATAGCGACGGCAAGCCTAACTTCGACAAGTTGGCCGACTTCATCGCCCAGCACGAAGGTAGCAAGCCAACGGATCGCAACGCACGAAACAATAACCCAGGCAACCTCGTAGCAGACAAGTCATGGACAGGTAAGATCGACAACGTAAACCTTCCTGCCGGACAGACTGGGTTCCGCGTATACGATTCGCCCGATGAGGGTCACGCCGCACTGCTTAACCAGTTGCAGCTTGACTATTCGCGCAATCCAAACATGTCGCCTGAAGACTTCTTCACGAAGTACGATAAGAACGACGCGACACAGTACGCAGCGGACGCACGTAAGGCTGCTGGAGTTACTGCTCCCATCCCCACCGAGAACCCTGTACAGGCACCGGACTTGAAGGCGGCTGTAAAGGCCGATCCCACATTGCTGGATGCTTTGCAAAAGTTCCAGCCGTTTTTGAATGCTTCGAGTGACAACTACGAAAAGGCTGTTGGTGCCCTTGGTACCAAAGACCCAACATCAGCCGGTAAGATTCTCGCTCTCTATGGTGGCACGAATCAGATTCGCAAGATGGATTTGATAACGACCCAAGAGCAGGCCCAGGCAAAGACTGCACAAAAGGTTACTCAGGATCAGCAGGAAGAGCAGATCAAGTCAGACACGGCATACAAACAAGAGGCAGCTCGAATCAAAGCGAAGACCGACGCGGATACTGCGCACCAGCAGCAGCTTATCGGCGAATCAGCCAACGAACAGCCTGATGGTAGCGGCATTCGTCAGAACTATCTCGCATCCGTGGTAAACACTCAAGGTCAAGCTCACGCCGATCTTCTCCGAGCAATCGCAGAAGGCGCGCAGAAAGTCACGACAATGGGTCTGTCACGTCAGCAGACCATCGACCTAGCAGCAGAAGTCCGCGCCGCCTTCCCGCACTACGATCAGGCGACCGCGAACAATTACTACGATACACAGAAGAGTTTACAGTCGACCAAACCACTCGACGCGGCCAATACCGCTATTCAGCACTTGGGCGATTTCTACAACACTGTGACGAAGGAAGGCTACCGTGCGACGAATCCTCTGTTGAACTCTTTCGAGAGCAACTATGGAACACCAGAGCACAAAGCGAACGTCAACCTGTACAACCAAGCCATCACGCGCTCTGCATCAGAAGTTGAAGCAGCGTACAAGAATGGTGGAGCTTCCCTGACCGACAAGGACAAGGAAGATGCGAAGGAGATGTTCGGTCATGGCAACGGTGGCTGGTTCGCAGCTACTCCGAGCAAGCAGGCGGAGATGGCAAAGACGGCTATGGACCTTCTGACAGCGAAGTACAGCTCTGTCGACGGTCGTCTCGCAAACGTGATGCCATCCTCAAAGACACCGATCCAAGACTTAATGACACCGCAAGCCCACAAGGCATACCGCGATGCTCACGATGGTCAGGACTTCGACGCAGCAGCTCAGCAGCGTGAGAATGCCAGTAAGTACGGTACATGGTACGGTCGCGGTCAGCTCGACAACATCAAACAGACTAACGGCGGACAGGCTGGTAATCAGCAGATGTCAGGTCAGACCAACGGTCAGACAGCATCAGCTCCGGCACCTAAGCTTCCAACCTTTACACAAATGAGCTCAAGCGGCGCATTCGGTTGGGACGGCAAGCAGTGGGTCGACGTGAAGACCGGACAACCCGCTCCACCAAAGCAATAAAGCAAAGGGAACATAATGGCTGATCCAAACGCAATGAACGGTGCAATTCCACCGCCGCCCGATGGCAGCAATATCGTGGCCGCAGCAAATCCTAGCACCGCTCCGAGCGCAGACACCCAGCCCGGCGATACACAGCCGGGCTCCATTCCCCCTCCTCCTGACGGTAGCAGCATCGTAGCAGCTCCACAAGCTACTCAGGCTGCGGACACTTCTACACCAGCGACGTCTCAGCCGGATAATACTTTACTCGGCAGCTCCGCACTCGGTACGGCAGCTACCTTTGTCAACCACAATCTAAACCGCCTCAATGAAGGTGCTATCAAACCTGCCGTAGAAGGCGTAGCTAGTACCCTTGGGTCGGTAGTCACGCGTCCCATCGACTACTACCACAAAGCGGTAGCGGCGGCGCAGACTGGTGACTGGGCAACGGCGGCTGAAGAAGCTTCCAAGCTCGTCAACATGGGCATGTCAGATAAAGATCACCCGCTTTACAAGGCGGCTGAGAACATCATCATGCAGCCCCTCAAGCAGATCGAGGCGCAGTACAAAGAGAACCGAGCAGCCGGTAATGGTCGAATCGCCTCTGCGACAAACATCCCGAATATCATACAGGGCGGCAAGGACGTCCTCAATAATGCCTCGAATGATATAGGCAAAGGTGACTACAAGGGTGCGGCGGCTGACGTCGTCAGTCCTGTTCTAGGATCGCACGCGGTAGGGGCCATCCCGCTCGTCGGCGGAGCCATCCAGAACATCGCTCCAACCATCGACCAAGACATTCGCAAGGGTGACTGGGGTGCAGTGAGCGGAGACGCAGAAGCCATCGCCGCCAACATCCTTCCCTTCTTGAAAGGTGGGAAGGCAGCGGAGGCAGGAGAAGCGGCGGACGTTCCAGGTGGCGGCGGTGGCGGCGCGGGAGAAGGCATTCCTCCTGCCCCAGACGAAGCAGTAGCACCTGAAGGCCCGAGCGGTCCAGGCGGCGGCGGTCCTACGGATCAGTCCAGCTTGACGCGTGCAGCTCAGACGCGCGAGGAGTTGAATCAAGTCAGTCAGAGTGCCCCGTCAGCGGAACAGACTCAAAACGCACTACAGGGTAAGGTTCAACAGGCTTTCCAGCCTCAGCTAGATGCTAACAACGCCCTGAACGAAACGGCCAATAGGAACATCGACGCTACCGCGCAGTCCCAGGTTGCCACGGCCCAGGCAGAACAGGCCCAGCATGAATTCAATCAAATCGAGGCCGAGCGCGAAGTCGATAAGGAGGCTGCTCTCAGTCCTGGCGATGAATCCATTACCGCTGCTGCTAAGAAGGTAGCCGATGACTCTAATGAAGCAACGCATGACAAGTATCAGGCAGCTTCAGACAAGATGTTGAACGAATCAAAGGGTGCCAGTGTAGACTACGAGAATGGAGCGATTCACAAGGTAGTTCAAGACAAGTTGGGCACGGTCAAAGGTGAAGGGCCATTGACCAAAGCCGTGTCAGACGACCTACCCGGCTCCGCACGAGCTAACAAAACTCTCAATAACCTCTCTAAAATTATTGGACCTGAAGAGGTGGACGCGGAGGGTGTAGTCAAAGACGCAGAAGGCAATGAGTTGACACCTGAGCAATACCAGGAACAACTTTCCGCTCACGGTATCGAAACCGACCCTGAGACAGAAATCCAAGGCACCGACATGATGGATCAACCTGCGCAGAAGACTCAAGTGACAATGGCTGATGTCATGAAGATGTATAAGAAAATTGGTGAGCGACAGAGATCGACGGGTTGGGTAACCTCTGAAGACCTAGCCGATCAAGGTATTTATCGTGATTTGAAGAAAGCCGCCATTGAGACTATAGGTCAGATTGCCGAGAAGACAGGAAATCCTGATCTTATCAATACTGCTGAACAAATGAACTCAGATTATAGAACTGAGATTCGTAAGTTCGAGAATCCAGCGGTCAAGGCTCTACGCGGAGGTAAACTCTCTGACGTTGACGCCTACCTGACAGGAAAGCAATCGTCTCCAGGTAATATCGCCGCGATGAAAGAAACACTCGGATCGCACTGGCCTGACTTTCAGACTGCCTCGCTTCGACGTTTGATCGCGGATTCTGTTAACCCAGACGGTTCGATCAACTACAAGGGAGCAGTTAGTAAGCTGGCGCGACTGAAGGCCGACGTTCGTACAGACATGTACGGCGATGGCGGTAGTTCGATTATGAATGCTTTGAATCGTGCAGCCTCATCTGCTGATCTTGCTGAAGAGGCAGGCGGTAGAGTGCAGGCAGCCCAGGATGCAGCAGCCCAGGCAAAGGCTGGTGTAGGAAAGACTGTATCAGGGCGCTCGGCGGATATCAACAAACAGATCAGCGATATCATCGGCAACGGCGATATTACTGAACTGGTAAAAGACCCGGCGCGACGCACAGGACTACAGGAAGCAGTAGGGCCTAATGGAATGGAGCAGCTTACGGATATGGCTATCCAGCAGAAGGTCGCTGAGTTTAGTAATGCGACCAACAAGCAAGGCCAGCTCGTCAAGGGCGCGTTCAACGCTGAGAAGTTCATGAACTGGTACCAAGAGTTCGCAAACCACCCAGAAGCAGCAGACGCACTCTTCAAACCTACACCAGAAGCAGCGGCCCGTTACGACAAGCTCATCCACGACACGCAGAATGTAGCGTCAGTTCAGAAGCTTGTTGAGAATGGAGTAATCCCTCTCGCACTCGGTACGGCTGGCGGATTGGTAGCAGGCCCCTGGGGTATTCTCATTGGCGGACTCCTACGTGGGGGCGATGCAGCTCAGGCTCTCAAGACAGGAAGCTCAGCAGCCGAATGGCTCGCGAACCATCCTGCAACCTGGAAGGGCGTAGAGTTGGCAGGTAAGGTAGCGGATGCAGTCAAGGCTTCTCCGAAAGGACAAGCGGCGGCGGCGAAGGCAGCGACCTTGAAGAGCACGCTCTCGAACACGATGTCCTCTCTCGGCGGAAAGCCAAAGAAGCTGACGGCGCTGACTGGTGATGGTAGTGACATCACCTCGACCGCTCCAGTTCTTCCACCTGAAGTCCAAGCAGCTACTAATGATCTACCAGTTCAGACAGTCAAAGGCGCAGCCATTAACGATCCAAACAATCGCGGCGGCGGCGTACCGATTGCGAACGTAGATCAGGGCGCAGGGAACAACACCATCGAAGTGAACAGGCCGCAGGACTATGGCGCACCTCAGCAGGGGCATGAGCTCACACACGTATGGCAGAATAACCTTCCGCCATCGGTGCAGGCAAAGATACCTGATGATGCTAGTGGTACCGCAGCATTCGACATCTCCGATGCAGATAAGCTTCGTGCTCAAGGCAAGACTTTGACTGATCTCCCTCGGGAGAAGCAAGCGACAATCGTGCAGAAGTATATCGAAGACCCTAAGAAGAACGCGAACCTCAAACCTTGGATCAACGACATGACGCGCACGGCGCTGTCCGGCACGATGCCTACGTCACCCAATGCTACACGGTTGAACACTGCGACACGCCCACCTGGACCTCCAGATGCAAGTGTGGCCGGTGCCTATCCGAAAGAAGCTGCAAAGAAAAAGAAGTAACCTACAATGCTAGGCAATTTGGACATAAATGTCTGAGTTGCCTAGTATCTTAGGCATCGAAGAGGGAAAGTAGGGTAGCCATATTTTGAGGCAAGATGACTGGCAAAAAAGCAAACTAGTCACAGTTATGTGGCAGCATGGAAATACGTTCGGTGGGCACCTCGCTTCGTGCATGATAGGATCGTGCATTGCTAATAGATTTAGATTAGGTTGGGGTACATGGTCAGAATGTATAGACAACATCCCTAAGTACTCTGCAACCTTTGAGCAGCCAGGGGGTAGTCCTGCCATTTGGGAACCTCAGTTCGTAAAACTTTTACACGAAGTAGAAGGTATATTTGATGGAACCCAAGACTACTCCAAAGGTGGTTTATATTGGGCGGACACTACAAAGATAGAGACTCCCTTCTTTAAGGAAAAGATTCTTGCGGATAAAGAAAGACATCCATCTATAGGGTCGATGAACTCTTTGATGATATTTAAATAACCAAGTAGGAGGAGTTATGTTCAAACAGATCGGCGCGGCTTTTGGCCATTTGAAAATGCCGCCGCTGAAGGAAATCCTTTCGGAGGACGGGATTGGTTCTTACAGTAGGTACTTAGGTTTCTGGACTGCTATATTTGTGTTTGGATGGGTTACATATGTTGTCATTCACAGCCACGCATTGCCGCCAGATTTAACAGGCCCAGGTACATTTCTTGTAGCAGGCCAGAGCGCGTATGCTGCCAACCAAGCTAAAAGCGCAGCCAAGGCACTCAAGCCTAATGTTCCATCAGCCATTACTGTCAATTCAACAGGCACAGCGAATGTCAGTCCATCACCAATAGGGGATACGCCAGCATGATGCTCTCACCTGAAGTCATATACGAACAGTCAAAATTCTGGCTGGCACTCCTATCATTCCTGTGGGCAATCTTCAAGGGATTCAATTGGGTCAAAGACATCCGAGAGAAAGACCTCAAAGAGATTCACGTTGGCATCACATCCTTGCGCGGCGACCTGCAAGGGCAGACCACGCAGTTAGTCGAGCAAATCAAAGAACTCCGTAACGATGTACGCTACTCGCAATACCGTCCGCAGTACGATGTGATGGAACCTGCAAGATCGCGTGCCCCCCGTAAGACACCCCGTAAACGGCAACCGGCCAAGCCCAAGTCAACAGTAGTTGAAGTAGTTGAATTGACACTTGACAAATAGCCTGTGATGGTGTAGTATTGGAGTACGGCATGAAATGCAAATCCCCAAAGGAGGGGCATGGCAGGTGAAACACTTCGAGCAAAACTAATCGCAGATGTCCAGCAGCTCGACCAGAAACACCCCGGTCTTTTGAGCCGCGAGTTCTACCGCAAGCATGGAAGCTTCAGTGAACGCGAGTGGCGCAAGACCTTCCGAAATTTCAGAGAGTTCCTTTACGTAGCCGGACTCAGAACAAAGAAGACAACGACAGATAACAAGCAGACACCATACGTCGGACCCGATGCACCTGAGCCACAAGCTTCGGAGCAGAAGGCAGTGCTCGGCGAGACAGTCGAACACGTCGGCCAGGACAAGATCAACGTAAGCTTCCCCAAGACACGTATCCATACGCTCCCCGAGCTGTTGGCGTTCTGTGAGGTTGATCACGATATCTGGGAGGTTGAACGTTGGGAATGTACCAAATGGGAGATGGCAGGCTTTCCGAAGGCTGTCGGTGAGAGTGGTAACTGGTCTCGCGAGACTACTGACCCGATCATCACCCCGCTCTACCGGTTGAAGGCTACCCTCGTCCGCAACAAGTCGAAGGAGTTTGCCAAGAACGAAATCGCAGCAATGCGTGACGCGGCGCTTTCTAATCTAAACGCTGTAAAGGTTCGCGCAGTAAAGCACCTCGGTGGACTGACAGGTAACCTGCTAGAGATTAATATCCCGGATCTTCACGCAGGCAAGTTAGCTTGGAACCGCGAGACCGGATACAAGGACTACGATACAAATATCGCTCTCGATGTCTTCCAAGACGCAGTAGATGCATTGATCGCACGTAACGCTCATATAAAGTTCGACAAGGTTCTATTCGTTGTTGGCAATGATATGCAGAACGCAGATACGCTTGAGGGCAACACGACAGGCGGCACGCGACAGGATAACGATAGCAGGTACTACAAGACCTTCGTCAAGCTACGCAATAAGGTCATCGACGTAATCAATCAGCTTCGAGAGATCGCTCCGGTCTACGTTATGTCTTGCCCAGGCAACCACGATAAGCTGAGCGCATGGCACCTAGCTGATTCTCTCAAGATGCGCTTCCACGGTTACGAAGACGTCGAAGTCAACTGCGAACCAAAGGAAAGAAAGTATTTCCAATGGGGCGAAGTGATGCTGATGTTCACACACGGCAACACCGGTAAGAAGCCGGACTACCCGCTGACAATGGCGCAAGAAGAGAAGCAGATGTGGGCAGACACTACGTTCCGCGAGTGTCACACTGGACATATCCATCAGACGATGGTACAGGAATATCATGGCGTACGAGTACGCACGTTACCGGCGCTGTGCGAACCCGATGCGTGGCATGCTGCGAATAACTACGTCGGCAACATCAAGACGGCTGAGTCGTATGCATGGAACAACATCCTGGGCCTGATAAACATGGCCTTCTATAACGCAGACTAAAAGGAAGAACAAATGGCATTAGTAGCCTTTCAACTTACAGCAACCGGTACGGCGCAGCAATTTCCCAGTAACCCGGTACTCAATTCTATTACCCTCGCTGGTAAAGCCGGTAACTCGGCTGCTATATCAGTAGGCTCAACAGCGGCAGTAACGGCCAGTACTGGTTTCCTTCTAGGGGCCGGAGTCACAGTCACGATCCCTTGTCGTTCAGGTAACACAAATGAGATTTGGATTATCGGTACTGCTAATGACGTAGTTTCTATAATCGAGGCTTGACAAATATAGTCCTATGTGGTAGAGTAGTTACATGGGACTATCTTACTCAGAAGAAAAACCTACCGTTGGACAGATCGTAAACCACGACGGTAAGACTTATAAGGTCACCAAGATGACGAGTACGGCCATTGCGGTCGAGCGTTACTTCTGGTGGGACAGGCTGTACGACCGTTTCATCAGGAGACCGGATGAGGATTCATAAGTTTTTCCCGAACGAGGAGTACAAACTAGCGTTCGCGGAGATTGAAATAGGCTCACTGATTGACATTGACGGGCAGCTCCATATCCTCGTCGGTGTCGATCCTTGGTGCGGCTATGTCGTACGGTATACGTGGTGGTACGAATTACTAGACCGCCTTGGATACTGGATAGCAGACAAGACAAACCGTGGGTATCGTGGTTTCGTAGAGAGACGTCACCTTGTCAGATAGCAAAATGGATGGAGGTCCATGCCACACCTACCAACTGAAGCGGCAGCTCGAAAGGCTATACCGCTTTACTCAGGATTGATGAAGTATTTTCCAGATGCATTAGCTGCCGTAGCATCGCTTTCGTACCAAGGTAATTTACAGCATAATCCAGGGCAACCTTTACACTGGTCACGTGATAAGTCTAGCGACCACCACGATACCCTCATGAGGCACCTACTAGAGGCCGGAACAGTGGATATCGACGGCCATCTTCACTCTACGAAAGCAGCCTGGAGGGCTCTGGCTGCTTTACAAATCGAGATTGAAAGTAATAATAATAAGAACCCAGAAGCCGCAGCAATTGGTCAAGACATAAACGACGATGATGTCCCGTTCTAAAAGGAAATCAAAATGAGACTACCGAATAAGCTGCCGCAATTCGTAAAGTTGACCGATGAGGCTAACGCCGCACTCCGTCGCAAACAGATAACAGGCAAGCGTCTGGTGAAGTTCCTCATCAGTAATGATGAGAAAGATATGCCGCTGTCTCATGAAGTCCGGCAGATGGCCGCACTGCTCTTGAATGAGCGTGGGTTCATCTTAGAAAGCCCGAAGGATAGAAACAGATTATGAATCCAGTCTATTGTAGGCAGCTAGAAGATAAGAGCGGCTATGGCGTGTTTCAGGGTATCATTCGTCACAGCAAAGCACATGGACCCGTTCTCGATGAGAAATGGGAACTATGCCTGGGCGTCGGTAAGACTGCAAGGGCAGCATGGAAGGACTATGAACAAACCAATTGACAAGAACCTGCCCAAGGCAGCAGCTTATGCACACAAGCCGGACGTGTCTGTCCTTCAGGAGTTCTTTGACGAGAAGCCCGAGGGCTCTGTAAAGATCGACGGTAAGACTGTGAAGAGCCGTTTCAATCCTATCGAAGAGCCTAGCAAGTACAACTGCCAGTGCGGAGACCCATCGTGCAGCAGCTAGTCAAGGTCAAGATGTTTGGTTCAGCTATGGAACTTGAATTGTTCCTAAATGATCTAGCTAACGACCCGAACAATAGATGGAACATGGAGTTCCTTACGGAAGTCTCTGGACACTATACGGGCACGTTTTACTATCAGGCACCCGCCGCACCCGTTGCACCGACGTACGGCCAAATGAATGCGACTACCTACCTCCCCTCACTAAACACGTGAGGGGCGTTTTCTAGTCTCAGGAGAAGAGATGCCAAGAGGTGTACCTATCGATCTGATAGGTAGGAAGTTCAGTAGACTGATCGTAATTGAAAAGGCCACTATGCCTAACGGTAAGTGTGGCCTAAGATGTCTGTGCGATTGTGGTTCCTATAAGAACGTAACATCAAGTAATCTGATCTCCGGCGATGTGAGAAGCTGCGGGTGTCTTTTTAGAGAACAACCAAACCAGTTACGTCACGGTCATGCAAGAGCCAAAGATCACAGCAGCGAGTACAATAGCTGGTGCGCGATGAAAGGCCGTTGCCTCGATCCTAAAAATCGAGCCTATCATCACTACGGTGGCAGGGGTATCACAATATGTGAAAGATGGTTAGTCTTTGATAATTTTCTAGCGGATATGGGTCAAAAACCTACTAAGCTTCATACCATCGACCGTATCGAAGTGAATGGAAACTACGAGCCGACTAATTGTAAGTGGTCCACCCGTAAAGAGCAAAGACTGAACCAAAGAAAACTCGCACGAATAGAAGACTTCACGATAGAAGAACTAGTCGCCGAGATAGAAAAGAGACGGCATGACCTCAGCAATTGAAACCTCTGTGAAGACAGATGTAACAAATACGAAGAGTTGGCTTGTACAGCATGAGCGACTTATCATCGTCGTCCTGGCAATCGTCGCGCTTGTCTTCGTCGGTAATAAGATTCTCGACAACCAAGCCACGCACGACAAGGCCGTCTCGGATGCTGCCGTTCAGCAGCTCAACGATACGAAAGCTCAGAACGCGGCGATCCTTGCCCAGGTCCAAGCTCAGGGTCAGCAGTACCAACAGCTCGTGGCTCAGCTTGGCGCGCAGAATGCCCAGCTTGCTGCAAGCATCCAGACACGCACAGTTGTCCTTCAGCAGCAGGTAAAGTCGGACGCGACCCTCCCCATGCCGGACCTCGGCAACCGCTGGGCACAACTGGCTAACATCAAACCCACAGATATCACTGCGACAACTGCCGGTATCACGGTTACACCTGTCGGGGCTTTGCAAACCACGCAGGCACTTGAACAGATACCTACCCTCCAGGCCAATGTCAGTGATTTGCAGCAAACTTCTGACAATAAGGATAAGGAGATCGCATCGGCAGACGATCTAATCACCGGACTTCATACCCAGGTGACAGGGCTTCAGACTCAACAGGTCGAAGCTGAAAAGACATGCAAGGCAGAAATCTCCACTGTGAAGGCCCAGGCGCGAAAAGGCAAGTTTAAGGCGTTCTTGTATGGCGTAGGCGTAGGCGCTGGAGTAACTGTTGTATTTGTATTACACGCTGTACTGTAAAGGAACCACATTGCAACAAATGAGTGTATTCGCTGAAACGATCATGCTCCAAAAGTATGCTCAGATAAAATTAGACGGCAACAAAGAAACATGGTACGACATAGCCCATCGAGTAGCACGAAATGTCCTCTCCGCTGTGGGAGCATCTGAAGAAACTATTCAGATTACAGCCAAAATTATCTACGAACGAAAGTTCCTTCCAGGTGGTCGGTATTTATACGCCGCAGGTAGAGACTTCCATCAGGTTCAGAATTGCCTTCTCATGCGCGTGGAAGACTCGCGCGAGGGATGGGCAGATCACCTTCAGAAGTGCGCCATGGCCCTTATGACCGGAGCAGGTATCGGTATCGAGTATAGCCTTGTCCGTGAAGAAGGCTCTATCATTAAACGCACAGGAGGCTTTGCTACCGGACCTTTGGCCCTTATGGAAATGACCAATCGTTGTGGCAACGGTATTATGCAAGGCGGATCACGCCGCTCCGCAATCTGGGCCGGACTCAAATGGTCTCACCCCGATGTACTGAAGTTCATCAAGATGAAAGATTGGTCGCCGGAAGTCAAAGCACTTAAGGCGCAAGACTTTAACTTTCCAGCTCCTATGGACGGTACGAACATATCAGTAGGTCTCGATACAGAGTTCTTTATTGCGTACAACAATACGCATCATCCAAAGCACGAGGTAGCGCAGAGGGTCTACTGGGATACCGTTAGACACATGCTAGAGACTGCCGAGCCTGGATTCTCTGTTGACTGTGGCGAGAACGAGGGCGAAGACCTACGCAACGCCTGCACAGAGATTACCAGCCGCGATGATTCTGATATTTGCAACTTGGCTTCAATTAACATGGCGCAGATTACAAGCCTAGAAGAAATGGCATATGTCACTAAATATGCAACAGAGTTCCTTCTAGCAGGGACAGTCTACAGCGATATTCCTTACGCTAAGGTGGCAGAGGTCAGGTCTCGTAACAGACGACTAGGACTTGGATTAATGGGCCTGCACGAGTGGTTACTTAAGAAAGGCCTACCGTATGGCCCTAGTGACGAACTGGCAACCTATCTAGATGTGTACGAAACATCTACTGACATTGCTAACGTCGCTGCCGATGCTCTTGGAATATCCAGACCAATTAAGACCAGAGCTATTGCCCCTACAGGAAGTATCGCTATTGTAGCAGAAACTACTGGCGGACTTGAGCCCCTATTCTGTGTTGCCTACAAGCGAAGATACCTTAAAGGTGGAGAATGGGTGTACCAGTACGTTTTGGACCCCACAGCTAAAAGGCTGATAGACGCTGGAGTTAATCCTGCCTCTATTGAGGACGCCTACACGCTGGCACAGACACCAGAGCGACGTGTGGCTTTCCAGGTGTGGCTACAAAGATGGGTAGACCACGGTATTAGCTCTACACTAAATTTACCGGCATGGGGCACAGAGTACAACAACGAGAGCCTTGTTAAAGGTTTTGGAGATATGCTTATGAAATATCTTCCCAAGCTAAGAGGATTTACTTGTTATCCAGATGGGTGCAGGTCCGGTCAACCATTCAGTGTGGTATCGTACAAGACAGCTATGAAACATAAGGACGAAATATTCATGGAGCAGATGGACATTTGCTCACTGACTGGCGGAGGAAGCTGTGGGTCTTAGACTAGAAGATGCGATCAGGTGTGAGTCCATCCCTCGAAAGACGGATGGACGCCTATAGACTGGCAACCTTACGGGACAGTCAATGGAGAATACGTGTCGCGAGCATACTATCTGGATCGCAAAGATGGATCTAAAGGTTATAGCAAAGATAACTGCGTAGTGTGCTGCTCTTGGTGCAACATATTCAGAAGGGACTTTTTAACCTACGAAGAAATGAAGGCTGCAATGTCCGCAGTCATGAAAATTAGAGCAAACAAACGCCCCTCCGACTAATAATCGAGAGGGGCTATTTTTTTGTCTATTTAGCTCTCATTGACCATCTATCCCTGGCCTACAGTCGGTAAATAATGACACTTCAGCGGAGCGTATACCGGCGTTCCATGCTAGGTGGCACGCGTACTTGAACTGCCAGAACTCTTCAGGCTTTAGTAAGCCCTTAGTATGTCCTAAAGCCGACATAAACCAAGTCTCGAAATTCATCGGCCAGTCTCCTTGTGCCAGTTGTAGTGTACTGCCGGATCACCACCTACTACCGCCCCGCAACGTGGACATAAAAGAACGGTAGTAAGTACACCATTGTACACGTCTTTGAAGGTGGATGTTTTCCATTCTCCTTTGATGTAGTTGAGCTTGAGGAAGTCGGCGAGAGGTAGTAGCTTCTTAGTCATGTCAGTATCATTTCATGATGGAACCATTTTGTCAAGTCTTTTGTAAAGGGAACTATAATGCACAAAAAGCCAGAGGTTTGAGCCCATGGCTTCCCGTTATGACTGTCACTATACCGATGCTCCATACATCTTACCGTCTCCACCAGGCCCATCGTTCTTCCGTAGATGGATCACTGTGGGATCGTGCTTGATCCTGTACTGTTCATTGCAGGCTGCTGCGTTTACGAAGACCGTTCCGTACTTGGCCGTCTCGTAGCCTGCCCCAGCGTGGATATGACCGAATACATGGATCAAAGGCTTGATCTGCTGGACGCGTTCAAGGAGAAGCTTATCCCCCACGCGCTCCACACCGCCTCCAAGCCGTCCCACCCAGTCCCGTATACCGTACGGAGGACCGTGCGTTACCAAGATGTCAGTGTCGTCAGGAATTTCGCTCCAGATCTGACGCAGCTCGTCGCCGTCCCTGGGAAGGTTGAACGCCCAGCCTCCGAACTCAGGTTGCCAAGGAGAGCCGTAAATCTTCAGCCCTTCGACGACGACCGGCATATCTCTTAAGTACGTTGCGTTGGTCAGCAGACTCTCCGCCTCGACAGGAAGATTCTGAAATAGGAAGTCATGATTTCCAGCGACGATAATCTTGTGCTTGTGTGGCAGCTCGCCTAGCCATGCGTTGAAGTCCTGCACAGACTTGACGGTGTTCTTATCAGAGCCCTCGCTGAAGTCTCCCGAGTGGATGAAGATGTCACCGTCAGGTACGATGAGCTGCCGGTGCTTCTCATGGGTGTCACTCGTCATCACTACTCGTAGGCTAGTCATTTGGTCTTCGCTTCCTTACGTTGTCTACTCGCGTACCGGCATCCAGGCCGTACTCCAAAGCCTCTTCGATTAGGATGCGTACAGATTCCTCGTTGTGCTCTTCCATCATGAGGGAGTCGGTGTCAACGTGCAGCGTTACGACGTATTGGCTCATCTATTGTCTCCCTCACTCTTGATGACACCGCGTGCCTTGCGGTCATAGAGTTTGTCTATGTTCGTCTGGGCAGCGTGCTCCAGTGTTATGCCCAGCTCTGTACACATCTGCTGTAAATACCAAAGATTATCGCCGATCTCTTTCTCGATGGCATCTTTCTGATCCTGAGAGAGAAGACTGCCGGACGTGATGCCGAGATTGCGCCAAAGTTTTTTTACCTTGCCTAAGATTTCTCCAGCTTCCTCTCCGCAGCCGATGGCTGGATATAAGAGGTTACCACCCATATCTGGATAGTCGGCAGTTGCTCCTGCTAGTTCCTGATACTCATTCAGTGTCATTTACAATCCTCGGTCTGCAATGTACTGCGCCAACGTCTCGAAGGCCTCGGTCAACGTGGACCCGCTTGCCTCGATCTCGTACTCGCCTTCGATGTGAAACTGCGTGTTCAAGATGAACTCATCCCGCCCGTCGTCATAGCGTACTGTTACGCTTCTCTCTATGGCTGGCATGTTATCCCTCGAACTCTTTGATCTCTGCGTTGCGACGATTCTGAAGACCGGCATTTACCGTTCCCTTGACGAATACCCAACGGCTAAACTGCTCTTCTGCCATAGTAAAATTACGCGCGTTGACGGCGGCAAGTAGTGACGACGTTACGAAAGCGTGAGCACCGACGTTGAAGGTGAAGTCGACCAGCGAATCGAACTGGTTCTGCGTAATCGGTACGTTGACGTACGTGTTGACGGTAGCTACTGCGTGAGCTATGTCCATGCGGAGATAGTCTACTGCTTGCTCAGCCGTAATAACCATCCCTTTGTAAACGCCCAGCGTGTGACCGTAGCCAATCGTGTAGACATACCCCTGGTCGGGGTAGGCTACGAGTCTAAGTGCCTCAGCTCGTTCTGTTAGGGATAGTCCTGTGTCGCTATAGACCATCCACGGATTTTGTGGCATAAATTATCCTTATTTAATACGTATTTAATACTTCAAAAGCTCGCGGCGGAGGTAAGGACTGCTGCGGCACCCCAGTAAATGCAGTGCCGCCAGTCTCGATAGCATCCGTACACGATTGACGCCACTACATCAGAGGCCACTAGAAATATAGGCATCCAAAGCTTAGGCGGGATCGTCATGTTCACGCAGCCACCTCTACAGGCTCCTCAGCCTTTACCTTGGTCCGAGTGACCTTGGCTTTCTTCTTGCAGTTCGAGCAGCGCCATGAGCCAAGGTGCCCTTCGCGATCCTTGAACTCTTTATCGTAGTCCACGAGGAGAGGCTTCTTCAGTGCAGCCACGCCACAGCAGACACTCGTGTAGTTGAACACCGGCTTCCCAGGTGCTACGACCTTGCGGACAGGTTTGTTGCTACGCTTTGACGCCTTCGAATTGTATTTGCTCTGAGCCACGGAGTCTTCTTTCTGGTTAGAGTTGCGTTGTAGTTTTCTCTTCTGGAGTGCAATAACAGACTCCATTGTTATATTGACGCCAGGGACAGAATTTGTCAAGTAGCCAAAAGCCCCATGACCGTTCTTTTACACCTGTACGAACAATTGTCCAGACGGGCGTCTTGTCTTTAAGAATGACGCGGTGCCTCCAGACTGCTGGTCGCCGTAGGACGCTTAAGCGGCGATAGAACTTGCGAATACGCAATTCGCCGACACCGTGGTCGTACATCATGTAAGGATCATCGCCCTTAGTCCAAGCCGTAGCTGGGGTGATAGTTGGATCATACGGCGTTTCTTCCCAATAGCCGCGCGTAAGGATCAGGCTAGTGTATCGCCACGGATGATCGTGGAGGTGAGGATCGCTATCTCCTAAATAGAACTTGTGAAGGTAAATGCGACCCTTCCCTTTGTTCTTACCGAAGTCCTTGTCGCGCGGGTAGATAAGGAACCGGCGCAGATAGATCACGCCCGGCTCATCGTCGCGCTCGATGTCGACGTAAGGGAATAGCTCAGTCATCGTGAACTCAAAGATACCGAGGCCATGCTCTTTGGCGAGAAGGTTCAGGGCAATGATGGCTGGAATAGCCATAAGGATAAAAAGGATAAAAATATACACTAATTCGACAATCATTTACCTGCCTCCAGTCTATCTTTGAATATAACTTTTCCGCCCTGGATAGTGATAGCTGGTCCAGGTGTGTTCATGATACCGGCTAAGACGTTGGCTGTGCGAAGATCCATGTCGGCCTTCAGGACAAATCTCTGCTCCGTATCGCGGACGAGGAAGACGATCATGTCGGATCGGGTTATTGGTTCGACTACGTATCTCATGCCTTCTTCTCCTTAGATAAGGTTTCCTTTGCCTGACGGTGAACCTGTTCGGGCGTTCCATGGAATCGGAAAGGAATGTTGCGGATCTTATAGGTGCTAAAGTTATGATAGTCCTGCCACTCACTACGCGGCGGTACTGTGGGGTAATGAATGTCATCTGGCATAAATACAGCCTACCACTATTCCGGTAGGCTGTCAAGGTTTATTTGTTGCCTTTTTGATCTATTTCAGTGCCTCTTGAACCTTCTTCCTACGTGCGGCCAGAAGCTCAGCTACCTTGAACCTGATCTTCTGTTCAAGTGCAGGGTTGTCCTTGACGGCGTCGATAGCCTTCAGGAAGCCCTGACCTATGTTCTCACCCTCGAACTTGAACCACGCGCCAGCCTGCTCGATTGCGCCGATGTCCTTTGCGAAGGTAATGAAGTCAGTACGCCGGTCGATACCCTTACCGTAGATCAGGTCCACGGTGGTCTCTTTAGCGGGTGCGCCTACTTTGTTCTTGACGATCTTGAGCCTCATACGGTGTCCGATGATTGTATCACCGACCTTGATGAGAGGACTCTTGGCCCCGTCAGTCGTCTCGCTGAGACCACGACGAACGTCGATACGTACCGATGCGTAGAACTTCAGTGCGCGACCGCCCGGCGTCGTCTCTGGGTTACCGTACATCACGCCAATCTTCTCCCTTATCTGGTTGATAAATATGACAGTTACACCGTGCAGAGAGCATTTCCCACGAAGCTTTCGCATCGCCTGGGACATCATACGGGCCTGCAAGCCCATGTGGGAGTCGCCCATATCCCCGTCTAGTTCGGCCTGCGGGACCAGGGCGGCTACGGAGTCGACTACAATGAGGGTAACAGTACCGGATTCTACCAGCGCCTCTACGGTCTCAAGGGCCTGCTCGCCGCTATCAGGTTGACTGATAACCAGCTCCTCGACGTTGACGCCCAGGGCTTCCATGTAGTTCGGGTCCAGCGCGTGCTCTGCGTCCACATAGGCGCACAGAGCTCCAGTCCGCTGCTCCTCGGCTACCGTCTCCAACGCTAAGGTAGTCTTCCCACCTGACTCAGGACCGAATAGCTCGATGATGCGACCGCGAGGGAATCCTCCGACGCCGATGGCGTCAAGGTCTAAGGTCGCAATGCCAGTCGGAATTGAGGGCATAGGCAGACCTACATGGTCTTTGAGCCGTACGATACTGTTGGTTGTTTTGAACTGCGCGTTTAGTGCCGCCGCCACCGTCTTGAGCTGCTTCAGCTTGTCGGCCTTGGATGTAGTGCTCTGAACGGCGAGCTGTGTGTTGACTATTACGTTAGTTGAAGTCGCCGATGTACTGCCCGTCGATTTCCCCGTCGAAGGGACTTGTGGTGTCTTCACTGCTGACTTCAGTGCTGCCAGTGCTTCGCTCATCTGATTGCTCCATATAGCTCATACAAGAAGACCCATCATCGTAAGTCTTTTTATCCAGTTTAGGATAAGTATCTATGATTGGATAGGACAGTAATGATCTCATTCTTTTCTGCTCTTGTTTTTTACCAACAAAGTAAAAATATCTATGCTTTGGCTGAGGTTTAACAACCTCAATGCCGTTTTCTTTAGCCCACCTTGAGGGATCATTTATACCGAAGCGATCTCTAACTGTCATAGGGTGGAGTACCTCCTCGCCAACCTTATAGAAAGAGTCATGAGCCTTTACAGCCCCGGTATACTTCCAATTAGTAGCTTGGTACACAATTCCAGCATGTCCTTGCGCGGAATCTGCATAACTTATTACAGCAGATGGCTGTTGTGTAAGCATTTGTAAACTATGGGATATTAGGTAGCTTGCACCATTTTTTGTACCAGAATCTACTACAAGTCTAGTAAGCTCATATAACCTAAAATCTCTATTTTTAAATGCATGCTTCTGTATGGGAGCAGAAGGTTGTCCATAACAGACTACACCTATTAAATTAGGCGCGTATAGTCCAAAGCCTTCCCAGAAAATTCCCAACCTATGTGAGTAATGTTTAGCACTCACGATCTTGTTGGCAGTTTTTTTGTCTATGCGCCTAACACTATAGTCCATTTAGTTACCTCTTTGTACTGCCTGCTGCTCACTCAGGGCCTTCCACTGTGCAATTGCACCCATGTATTTTAGGAAGTTAGTAGTGAATGTTCTTCCTCTCAACTGGACTAATGCAGCCTCGCCGTGGTTTACGTACACTTCGTCGGCAGTCCTCGTTAATTCGCCATACGTCGTGAAGTAGGTGAACCAGCAAACTTGACAGCCACGGTGCCTTGGTTCTTTTCCAGGTACGAACTTATGTCCACAGCTAGATTGAACGTATTTCAGCGTACCGTTAGCTGAACTGTCATAGACCTTGATAAGCCGGGTCTTCAGATTTATCCCAGCATCCTCGTCTATAAGACCGAAACCCTCTACGATCTCTTGTGCAGTAATAGGCGGAGACGGCGCGTCCGACAGGAAGGTAACCGTCTCACCAAACCGGGCCGTATCATTTACGTTTATTTCCACGTCGTTCCTCTCTCTCGATCAAAAGCTTCTCTGATGCTGTTAGGGCTACTTCGCCAATGCCGAACTTCTGGTTCAGGATGTTGCGCTGGTCGATGGTTGCGTTCTCAGGGAGTTCCTGCTTGAGCTGATCTACTACGGCTGGCCTGCTGTTATCGCTGAGTTGCGTAATTGGCATCTTCTTTAGTCCTCTTGATCTTGTTAGCTCTGTTGGTTGTGCCTACCGATTGACGGGTGACACGAAAATACAATGTAACAGGACTGATCTTGCGGTCACGCAAAACCTGACCCACTCTTTGCTCGATGTCGATGCGCTCTTGTTGTGTGAATGCCTCGCCCTCTTCCCAGATGTACGTCTGAAGGAACTTAGTCTTCTCGTCTTCGGTAAGCGCGTCTTCTACTGCACGCTCGACATCACAGAAGAAGTCAAGTGGTGAAGGACGTAACACATTAGGAGTAGCGTGACCACTATCGAAGTCGTTGTTGGCAACTCTAATCGAGCTACGCTGTTTATATCTTGCGTACTGGCCATCGATAGGCTCTGGAAACGCGTATGGGTCTCCAATTACATCATCGAAAGCTGCCTTGTTTTCTGCGAACCGATCTGCTCGGCGCACCCTACTTACGTTTGAGTCCACTCTTACCTTTCGTTACTTTCGTTATCTTCATTCCAGCCAAGATCTTAGCCCTAACCTTCGTACCAATACGCCCTATGGCTGTAAATATCCTTTTCCCTAAAGCAATAGCTGCCGGAGGGTTCTGAACGTATTGGGCTGCGTTTATAACTAAAACATCGTTATCTCGAAACTTGCCAAGAGCACGATTGCAAGTAAAACAAAGCAGGCCCCTTAACTCACCTGTAAGATGATTGTGGTCTACTGCGAAGTCATTTTTGAAGTCTGATCTTGGACGTTTACATATACCACAGCAACCATCTTGGGACTTGAATATTAGCCGGTAGTCTGCGAGTGTAATGTGAAACTCTCGTTGTAGACGAAGATCTTTGGCTCGTTCCTTCGGTGTCAACTTACTTAGTTTGATGGACAAGTTGTGTTTCCTTCGAGGAAGCAACCCATGTCAATAAGCTTCAAGTTCCCGTCTTTGTCTTCCGCCCAATTGCCAGCATTATGCAAGTCAGAGTCTTCGACACCATGGTAGCGGTTAACAAGATATTCGAGTTTCCTGATAGTATCTGAATGCCTCTTGTGACCGACTCGCTTGTATTTCGGCATAACGATTGTACCGTACGTGTGATTGAAGTACAGAATCTCTGGCATAAGGGGCTTGAACATCTGCCATCTCTTTGCCTTTGACTTCATGACCTTTCTGATAGCGTCGACCTCAAGCCAGCTATGCTCGATACTGTATTCGATACGTTCTATGGACTGACCCTCACACCTCGGTAATTTGATGATCAGGTCCGTACCGATGATCTGGTACGCGTCTCTGTACGCGCCCCCGCCGACAGGCCGTAGGCTGAATCCACATTGCACCATCAGTTGCCTCTCCGTCTTTGGGTGATGATAGCGTATTGCTTCGAGGGCGCTTTCACGACGAGTCATTAGATGCCGATCTCCTCAGTCTCTTTCGGTTCCTCAGCTATCGTCTCAGATGCAGTTGCGTCGACGGAAGCTGGTGCGGTTTTCTCTACGGCCTTTTTGAGACCGGCGAGGTTCTGGTTTTGTATCTGTGCAGCGTGGCCGACGTTGTGGTTGGCCATTGCCTGAATGACTTTCTTCTGATGCTCCGACATCTCACTTACGGTCGAGGTAGCTCCGTTCATGTGGAGTTCACACCGGCCACCAGAGCTATAGCGGCTCAGGCCTACGGTCAGAAGCATACGATCAGAGAACGTCGCCTCTTCTTCCATCGGCGCGCCGCTGTCGAACTGCATGACGTCGGCGGTATTGTTGTTCGCGATACGTGGGCGGTGCAGCGTCAACATGCAATCGCAGTCCTTCGCGATCTGTGACGAGCCGTCTACGTTATCGGTTGACACCATCCCACCGCCCTGGATACGGTTCGGCTGGAGGATGCGAATAATCTGGACACCGTAATCTTTCGCGATCTGCGAAATAACCTTGCTGATCTCCGATAGGTGCTCGGTACGGTTACGGCCTTGGCCTCGCGGCGTCGTATCGGCCAGTCGTTGAATGTTGTCGATGGCAATCCACTTTACTCCATAGCGTCGGATACAGGCACGCATCAGGTTATAGATGTCTTCGCAGTTCTTGTACTGAGGATAGCAGAAGTAGAAGTCTCCTTCACGATCCTGTACTTCCTTTTGAAGCTTCGGCACTGCCTCTTTGAACTTCGCGAGGAGAGCATGGGACTCAGCTTCGTCCTTTGGTAGGTTGTCTTCGATACCTGCCTTGTGCGAGACCCACTTACGGGCCATGCGCGCTCTGGTCATTTCGAGACAGATGAACACACCGTCTTCACCGTATGTGGAGCACATGTGCTCCATCAGGTTCATCGCATAGGTAGTCTTTCCAACCTTCTCAGGTGCGAGGATGTCAATGACATCACCCTCGTCAAATCCCACGAGCTTATTCTGGCTAGGCCAAGCGGACTTATACTTCGGTTCCAGGCCGCTCTTCCCTTCGAGCTCGTCCATAAACTCAGAAAGCGAATCCTTGGAACTCGCAACGCCATCAACGTCAAAGAGAACAGCTTCCTCTTTGAGCTTCGCGAACGATTCTGCTGTACCGCCGCCGAACGTGAAGTATTCATTCAAGTCCTTCCCGAGGCGTTCAGTGCCATCGTCTTTAGGTACCATGAAGTCTGGTAGAGTAATCTTCCAGCACTTCTCAATGCCGATCTTCGCTGCGAGAGTCTGCGCTGCTTTCTGGCCCACTTTGTCTTTGTCATAGCAAATGTATATCTTTTCCAGTTCGAGTTTATCGAGTACGTCGATCCACTCGGCCTTCTTAAAGTTAGCGCCTGGTACACCACAGATGTCTATGACAGCGTGATCCATTGCTGAGATACAGTTGGCCTCACCTTCGACCATCACGATCTCTTTGAGGCCTTCCTTGTTCAGAGCCTCCTGATTGTACAGCGGCACCGTCCAGCCCATCGGAGAGCTAAACGCCTTCGGTACCTTACCAGGATTGTCCATGTCAGGGCAAGTCCGGTAATGTACGAAGACACTGTTGGAATTAACCAAGTACGGGTAGATGATAGCCGGAACCTTACCGGTTTCACGGAAGTACCGTTCTGGTGTGTATCCTAGTTTCTGCTGCTCGATGATGGCGCGCGAGAAGCCGCGACCGTTCATCAGGTAGTCCATTGCGTTTGCGTTTTCGAGGAGGGCTTGATGAGCCTCTTCTAGATCAGGTAGTTCTTCTGTCTTGCGTCCTGTGTCGCCTGAGTCCTTGCGCGATTCGACTTCAGGGATAGTCACTCCTAAATGCTGCTTCAGGCTGGTTAGATTGCCCTGCTTACCACACTTCATGCAGGCGCACAAACCGTCCCTGTTTGCCTGCGAGTCATCTGCACCATGCAGAGACATCCTAAAATGGTACCCATCTTTGTCGCAGTAAGGGCAAGTCTCAATCTCATATTGTGGAGGACCGGCTGATCTCCAATTCCAGCCCCGAGAGGTAATAAACTGCATCGCCTTGCTTGTTACTAGTTCACTTGGTACAGTCATTTGCTAATTCAAATATACAGTAAAAAGGGCCGTTTGTCAAGCCTAAATTTCATCATCTCTGAAGAGTCTTTGTTGCTGCTCTTTAGTAGACGCCATTGCATCTAATCTCTGTAAAAACATTTCCATCGGATCGGGGGCCATATTCGCAGCACGCTCGTCATCATCATGTCGTAAAGTAAGCTTTACTTCTATGCTGGCGAACTTGGCCATGAGGTCGCAGATCTGACCCGCCGATGGAGGCGCTTCCTGGTCTTCTTTTGAACGGCCTTGGTTCCAATCAGAGAAAACCTTTGAAGCACGGATCAGTCTTGAATAGTAAGAGGTATCTCGCGTAGGAGATTCTATCTTACCCTCTTGCACTTCCTCTTGGTACTGCTGACCGATAGACTTTGGAAAAAAGGCTTTCATCTTGGCATACCAATCGCCGGAGAACGTAGCCTCATTGGTGGTAACCGTGGCGTCACCCATCTTTAGTTCGACTTCGGTGCACGCACTGTCTACGTCTAACTTCGCCAACTTCAACCTTGCCCACTCAGGTAGTTTTGGACCTTTGCTTCCCGAGAATGGTAGCGGAGACGTGTGAGTTAGTTTGTCGCTTTTCTTGGAAAACTTATTCTGTCCCATTTATATCTGCACCATCACTATGTACCGTGATCGTCCCTTAGCTGCGAGAATGGCTGACAGGCAAGACTTCTTAGAGAAGCTTACACCGAACGTAGGCGAGTAGTAAAACCAACCCACCTCCGGTACCTCAGAGCAGACGTTATCATCCGGTGTCAGCGGTAGGATCGGATCAGGCGTTGGCGTGCTGACTTGAGCTGCCATCGGGATAGCAAGAAGGAGCGGGAGTAGGATTCGACTTCGCATGTTTGCCATGATAGTAGTTCCACACCTCAGTGTCAAGTTGTCTTACGGTTTTATTTTGGTTAACTGCAATGATTTTGAATGCCATTTCTAGTCGATTGTATAGCGTACCTGAAGGAGGGGTAGATGTAGGTACTTTATAGACGCCTTGGGCGCGGAGGAACTTCAGGATATGCGTGTCGAGCGGAACGCAATCGGCCTTGGGGTTCGTGTAGAGAACGATTAACGAGGCGGTCTTAGGGCCGATGCCGTCGATTTGCTGGAGACCCTGGAGCGTAATCGGTATGCCCGGCAACGTGACTTGCTTATAGGCCTTTTCGATCCTGGTGTACTGGCCGAACTTGAACTCCTTCAGTCTGTCCGACAACTGCTTCGTTGTGATGAGGTAGTTGATCTTGGCGAAGGGACCTGAGAACGCCCAGCCCTCGGGCTTGATCGAGTCGAGCAGTGCATTCAGTTTCGTCTCTGTGCCCTTCGCGCCCTTACCGGCGACGGCTATCGAGAAAAGGATGAACCATTCCTTTTGTGCATGGGTCAACTTGGCTGGGATGTTGGTTGGATCGACACTTTGCTTTTTCTTGCTGCCCATTGGCCCTCGTCATATTGCAACTTTAGGTTATAAATCAATTATGTTTATTATGTTTCTTGAATAAAAAGAGGGCCATCACTGACCCTCTTTACTGCTATCACCTCGCCGTGCCTTGTAGGTTGGTAGATTTAGATCTCTACTGTGACCTTCAATGCCTTGCCGCCCTCGTTTACACGCTTGCGTCCACTATCTTTAAACGCTTTGTCTGCTGCCTCTTCAGTGGCATGGCTGTGGCCCTCGGGACGAGTGGCGTTGTAGATGTTGAAGTACACATCCTTGGTCTCGACCTTCATGAAGAAGGTGCGGTCCTGTTCCCAATCTGCTCCACTTTTGTTGGTATGGCCTCCAATGGTACGCACAACCACTGTACCATTTAAGACGCCAGCAAGTGAAAAACCATCCATGACGCCTTCGAACACCTTGATGTTAGTGACGGGTTTACCTGCTCCTGTAATTACAGGCTTACCCGCAAGTGCTGCTGCAAGATCGAAAGGTTTGCAACCTTCCGGGAGCGGCTTGGGTGTTGGTGAAGATGGATAATGTGCGGTATAGATTAAGTTTCCGTTTTCGAAATTTAATGCCACGGTGTCCTCCTTGGACGGGTTATTGGTTTATAGTACCGAGCCTGCGGGTGTCGAGTGTAGCTGGGTTGATCAGTTCCTCAGCATTGCTCCCTCGCTCACCCGAGGACGATCTTGTACAACTATACCGTTACTTGCTGTCCTTGTCAAGGAAAACATTACTGACCACTTTGAGCTGCTTGCGACCGAGGCCGCGCACACGCTCCTCCTTGACGGTCTTGAGGACGTTGCCCTCACGGATGTTCTTTGCACATGGGACTGCCGAGAGGCCGTCGACGTAAAGCAGGAGAGCCTGACTGTAAGCACCGAACGTACCTCGGTACAACTCAGGAACCCGTACTGATTCGTCAGGCACAGCAGCAAGGAAAGTATCGTAGTCATAGAACGTGTGTGTCTCAGGGTTGAAGATGTCGAAGGCCAAGAATTTGACCTCACCTTTCTTCGTTCCGTATGCCCACTTGTCGCCCTGCGTCGGCACCAGCTCACCCCACAGGACTAAGCCTGGGTTCTCCGCGCACCATGCGCCGATCCAAGGGTTCTGAACGAGAGCCTTGCGGAACTCATCCTTCGAGTCAGCATGCTTCCACTGTGTCCGTGACCCGGCGTACTGGATACCGTCGAGGTACATGTACCGCGCGTTCGATCCGTGAACCTTCTCAGTCACCACGATCTCATCGTCACCAGCGAACGTGCCCTTGTAGTTCTTGAAGGCTTCGATGTCGTACGTTGGGATAGCGATGGGCGTGTCGATAGGACCGAGGTGTGTCTGAGGGAATAGCTTGCGCATGATGCCATGCCATGCAAATCGGACCCAACCCTTCAGAGTCTTCGGACGGCGCGCCTTGCGTGCCGGTGCGGATGCGCTTGGGTCTTCGGGCTTGTCGGCGTCTGGGTCGTAATGGGTGATGCCGAGAAGGTCAGACACATCATCACCTTCGTTTACTTCTTTGGTATAAAGTGTTACACCACATTCGTGCATGTAACCACCAGGAATATACTGAAAGGTGACCCCATCGCTCATAAATCCGAAAGCATTAGAAGAGATGAAGTCACTAACTGGCAGAAGCAGGCCTTCGGAATATTGACCACGGAACTTGCGAACCGTGATGCGTCTGCGCTTGGCCGGTACCGTACCGTCGATGCCAACGTGACCTTCCCATATGAATTTAAATGGGATCGTCTGCGGCACGACCGAGTCGGGCTGAATGTAGACAGCGAGGTCACCAATAGCGAACTGTCCCTTACGCACAACAACTTGGTACCCACCGATTACGATTAGTTCGAGATCGGTTGTCTCAGGATCAGGGTGTGCGAGCACTTCAGCTACACGGACGATGTTGGCTTGATGATTAGACTTCTTAACTTCAGGAGTGGTTGTCATAGTTTCCTTATACTACAGCATAATAGGCTATCTGTCAAGCTGATTCGTTAGTTCGGAAGGCCTTTGATCGGTGCCCAGAACTGCATACCGAGCTCGGTCGGTACGAATACGCGGAATACTCGCTTCGAGTTGATGGCCGCAAGTTCTTTGGAAAGTCTTTCCTTGAAATCATCGGTCTTTTCTTCGAGGAAGCCCAGGTCTACTAGATCCATCAGATCGTTTGATTGGAAGAACATCATCTTGGCCTGCTCTTCCGTGTCCGTAGATACCGTCAGAGGCATGAGTATGACCGGCGATGGAGAGGCCACGACATCTTTCATTGTAGTGTCTTGAAACTTTGTGATGGTATACATTTACGCCTCTTCCTTCGGGACATAGCCAACTAATTCCGCTATTTTTGTGAGCAGCTTTCCATCTCGGCAATTGATTCAACCATAGTTATGCCCTTCCTGCAATCATCGAGCTAATCAACCTGCTCGCTTTTCCTTTGTCGATATCTGGTGGAAATGCGCGGCCAGGGTAGAGCTTCTTGAGCATCTTGAGTTGACCCTCGGTTGCTGGATCTTTGTGCCACGTGGCCTCGCGACTCAGCACCTTCAGGGCTTCAGATGAAGTAGACCGGATGATACCATCGGCGGCTGTAAAGGCATCCTCGATAGTCTCCCGTTCTCCTTTGTACTTCTTACCCTTGATTGTAGCACGTATTTCATACCTGTCAAACAAATTCGCTTCGATGGTCACTCGATCTGCGACCTGGGCCGGATTCTGCTTCGGCAGCATCAGGATATAGCCACCGGTCGCGCTCGGATACCATGTGAAGTCCGAGTTGTTTTCTACCACTGGTAAAAACTTGACATCGAATAGGTTAACTTCTTGGATAAAGTTGTCAATGTTTCCGAAGTCGACCAGCTTAGTGAAGTCGATATGAGGATACTTCTTGGCCTCCTCTTCGATCTTCTTTGCTGCATCGTATACGCCATGACCCTGAAGGTCTATATTAGCTGCTAGGCCCATCAAGGTTGGGAGTGTAATGAGGCTTAGCTTATTAGAGCTGTCCACAACATCAATAATTATGCAGTCCTGCTTGAATGGGTATTCTTTGGGAGGATATCCTGGGGTTAGGTGATCGTGTGCCTGACGCGCCTCTATGAGGTTGCCATAGCCCTCTTCGAGACGTGTCCCTCGGCCTACCATCTGGATGAACCTTGAGCTACTCTTGGTGGGTCGCGCGAGTATGATGCAACCTATGCGCCAATCGTCGTATCCTTCTACAAGTACAGAGCAGTTGGTTAGAATCTTAATTTTACCTGCGCGATGATCCTCTAGTTTCTGCTTCCGATCAGGATCATCACCCCAGATAGCCTCGGCTACAACACCGGCATTGCGGAACGCTTGTGCTAGATCTTTAGCATGTGCTATGTCAACAGTAAAGGCTACAGTCGATCTATTATTCCCTTTAGACTGCCACGCACGCACAATCAACTCATTTCTGATCGGAGTGTTCACCGTATCAGCTAACTCGTCTAAAGCGTAGTCTCCAGCAATAGTTTTAATGTGGTCGAGGGAAGTACCCGTATTTACGCGCACACCTCTAGGCTGTGATAGCCATCCATCTTTTATGCCGTCGCGCATGCTGTATATGTAACTGATCTTTTGGTATATCTGAGATAACCCTTTGCCATCGCCGCGTGAAGGCGTAGCAGTGACGCCAAGTAACAGGCGTGTAGGATCTTCTAGAATACCAGAAGCTTCATAAATATTTATGTACGTCTGTCCCAAGCTATGATGCGCTTCATCCGTTACTATTTTGGTTACGGTCGGCCAGTTGTATTTAGATAACCTACTAGAGTCTTTACGGCCTAAGGAAGCTACAGACGCTACAATACAGTCGGCCAATGATGGGTCAGCCCTATGCTTAGCCATCTCCTTATCAACACGTAATGTAGGATTAATGAGACGAACTTTGGAGACCATTTGGTCCACTAGCTCTTCGGTGTGCGCTAGTACTAACATCTGGCCTGGTAGTTCAGGCATGGCATCAGGGAGTTCACTTACTACGTGAGTCTTTCCTAGACCGGTGCCCATCTGGACCAATTGTCTGTGAGTTCCTTTGGCAAACTCTGCACGTATAGAACTGTGTGCATCTTTTTGGTATTGTCTTTGCTGCATTTATGCCCTTGAAAACTCACCACTGTCGCGACGGAAAATAGCCGTCATGCTGAACCACTCTCTATAAGAGAATCGGTTGGCCTTAGCGAGGTTGCAGCGAGGACAGCAGACAACAACATTGTCTTTGCTGTAGCCTAGAGAACTATCCATTCGATCTAGGTTGTAGCGACCACCTCCGTTATACTCAATCCAATTTATAGGAGCGTAACAGTAGTGACAAACTTTTTCTTTTACAAATTCTAAAAGGTCTTTGTAAGTTAGCTCCATCGTTATATTCCTACGTGAAGCTGCCTCTTTTATTCTGTTGAATGTGTGCTCAAATGGTCGCATTTTATGTACATTTACACACCCACAACTTTGAGTTGGCTTGCCCTTAGTCAAGGATGTGGTCAACACAACCACAACGTTTCCGCAATCGCACCTACACGACCACCTACTACGTCTGACTGATAAACGTTCCACAGCCACAAGCTTTCCGAAACGTTTACCTGTCAGGTCTTTTAGCTTAGCCATACGTTACTTGTCGGACGGTACGGTCTATTCTGCAACTTCGTCCCTGAAAAATCTACCTACGGATGGCACCACATCTGGTGGAGGGATGCCTTCTAATTCCTCTGAACGGTCCTTGGGTTCAAACATAAGGATCGCGTTCTTTACATCTGCTCTTACGGCCATCATGTGCAAGGCCTCACGCTTGTAGTCGGAGCCGAATATAGCTTGCCATGCTATACGCTCATGGACGGGCATCGATTTGAGTAATCGAATCGTCACGTGGGTGTTCCCACTCTTAGACTGTGTGCGGTAATAGCCTGCTACTATATTGCCTCGACCTTGACATAGCATTCTGTACACGGTCTGAAATCTATCTGGCAATGGGTCCGTGAACTTCACGTCATCTAGGTCAAGCTGTATTCTTTTTTCATCAGCAACAACGATCTCGTAGTTAGGGATATCTTTCTCTGCCAACGCCTTCGTAGCGTCGACAAGATTATCTGATCCGTATTCTACAATCGTTTTGCTCATATGGTTTACGCTACCTACTTGGCGTTGATATCCAACGGATCAGTCACGGCCTGAGGCTGCGCTGCATGGACTTGCTGTTGCTTCTGGAGCTCGGTTACGACGCGGTCATTGAAGTTGCAGACTATGCATCTAGTCTGACCGTCATTGATACGGATCACGCCATCATTCGATATCGCGATGCGTGCGGCTGGATGGAACACCGGAATGGGGTTGGTGAATGCGCTGTTGTGGCCGCACGCGTACTCCACGAATACGGGACGTACGGTTGGCAATTGAGGCAGACCTTGCTGGGTCTGCTGCTGCTGTGGAGCGTTGTTCTTGGATGCGTTTGGGTCTGCCATTCTATTAGGCTCTCCTGGTTTGCGTGCTTCAAAACTCATATTGGTTTCCAATTCTTCACTCTTGTGAATTTCACTACTAGATCGTTCGGTAGAACTTCGAGGACTTCCAGCAGCAGACGTCTCTCGTGAATCCCTTGTATGTGGCACTGGTGACAGAGCGTCAATAGATTGCTCAATTCGTCTTTGCCACCGTGACTTTTGAATATGACGTGATGAGGATGAAGTCCTGAGCGATTCTGGCAGTGTCGGCACTTCCAACCATCACGGATGTAGCACTCACGCGCCCTTCCTTTAGGCAGCGCCACGGTTTTACTCCTCGCCGTTGAGTATTCGTTTGTATTGCTCCTTGGCCGACAGGTCACACATCTTCAGAGTGGCAAGCTCAGACTCACTCAAAGGCGTAAGGTACTCGTGAACCTTGTGGGCATTAGTCTTGAGGACGTCGATAGGACTGTTGAACTTTGTCGATTTGAGGAAACGAGCCAAAGTGAACGGATGAAGATATACCCGTTGTGGTGCGTAGGAAACGCTTTGAATGACTTCAACACCCTCGATAACGATTGCCTCATCTTTACTGGTCTTCTCAGTCTGCTGGTCGATAATGAACTTCAGACGATAGGCATCCTCACGCGTAAAAGTCTTACCGAGCAAGATGACCTTGCTGATATCGTAATTATATGACATGTTGCTCCTTTAGAACTTTGCTGGCGGTTGAATTGTCAGCTTGTCGATCAACTTCTTGAAGTTGTCGGCCTCGTAGGGTGTGAACTTCATCCCGGCGATAGCCAACGTAGCAGCTTCGACTGTAGTGACCGGAGCCAGGAGAGCGTCGTCGTCGCCTATGATACGTCCTGTGTTCGGAACTACTTGCTTTGCGCGGTCGTCATAGAGAACCCACATGGAGTAGTCTTTGACACATGTTGCCTTGAGTGGCACACCGATGTGCTTCTCAGTCCAGGTTAGGATAGCTTCGTACGCGATACGCGCGTCGGCGGTCCTATTAGGCGATCCGTTCGAATAGACACGTGCCGTGAAGATGCGAACTTCCTGACCCTCGGCCAGAAACTTCTTGACGAGTTTGACCATCCGTGGTACCGGCTCACCGATGATGCCTGGCCCTTTGAAGCCGTCGTACTCGGCGAGTGTCCCGTCTAAATCTATTCCTACCCAACCATTATTTGCCATTGCGAACAAACCTTTCCGTCAAACGTTGAACTTTCTTTCCAGCGATATCGAGCTTACCTCTGGTAGCTGCCAGCTCGCGGAGGGCTGCATACTTTGAGTCCATAGTCTGGTGCCAATTTTTCGTCGCAAGCTTATAGCTCCCGTACCAGTGGTCTTTCTGGTCCTTGAGGATGTCGATGATTTTCTTAGCTTCTTTAAGGTCATCATGCGCCTCTTGAAGAACCTCTCGATATGAGTCTCCAGTTTCGCGCTTACCGCGCTGCTCGCCGATCATGAAGGCCATGAAGATCGCTACGAACGCTACTATTGAAGGGACTCCGTAGGCTGCGACCACGATCAGGGATGGGATAAGGATGCCTACCACGCCCCACAAGCCGTGTCTTACATTTTCAGGATACGTCATCTGATTCTTCCTCTTCGACTGCGTTTAGATTGTTTAGATTGTTTAGAGACGCGTAGTCGTTCTGTGGATCGTTCATGTATTCGATGGCTATGACCTCAATTGCAGAACCGTCTGTTGCGTCCTGACTGATGCCCTCATCGTCTTTGCCTACACTTCCAATATGGGCCTTTGCCAATTCTAACGCCGGACGTAATACATTGTCAAGCACTGATTTCTTAATATAGAACTGAAGCCAAACAAGCTCGTTCTCTTCAGTAAGCCCTTTAAGGGTCTTAACGTGGCCTTTAATCGTTTCCAGGCTTAGGTCTTTGTGACCCTCAACCATTCCTTGAATGAAGACGGTTATCGGCGTTTCCGCTGATGTTTCTGGGTTCTTCCAGACTTCGCCCGGTGTGAGAGATGTGATCTCTCGCAGCTTGGCGATACCTACAGGCTCGTATTCGGTACGCTTAATACCTACCTGGTCCATGATCTCGGCTATACGTACAAGATACTGTAACTTGCGTGTCTTGATAGGTAAACTCTTGCCGTACTCTTGAAACGTAGTAAAGCCCCACTTGGCGTAGTAGCCCTTTGACTTGACCTTGAACGCTAACTCTGAAATATCAAAGGCCGACTTGTTGACGTTTTCAATCAACCCTTCAAGCTGATTGCGGAGGGTTACATCCTCTCCAGCTACCGCGTCACCGTGGATAGCGACCGGGGCGTTAAGTACTACATCCATGTTGCCTCTTACGATCTACTGCGAACGAACTCAACGATCTCGGGCCAGTTGTTTTCAAACCGTACCCCTTTGTCGTCTATCATAAAAACTGCGCTGACCTTACCTTTGTCACCGGTATCGATCTCGTCGTACGGAATCCCGTTGTCATCTAAAAAGCGCACCATTGCTTTGTGGATATCCCGTTCAGTAGCGTGCTTGAACGGCGTGTCACCATAGTAGCATTCCCAATTCCACCCGCAAGACCGGCAGGACGATATGATGATCTTGTATCCCATATCACGGAAAGCTTGGAGAGCTTCTTTGGCCCCTGGCTTTACACCGTGGATAGTTGGAAATGTACTGGATACAAGCGTCTCGTCAAAATCCACTGCTATGCTTTTGGGTTCTGCTGGGTGTGTCATGGCTTCACGACCTTTGTAGGATCGAGTTGCACACAGGAGAAGTTATCTTGAGCGTTGTACTGGTGACGGAAGCAGATGAACTCCGTGTTCGTCTTGCTGTCACGGAATATCTCGGCGGTCGTGTCTTCATTCTGGAACGTGTTGTAACCCGTCAGGTATATCCGATGGTTACCGGCTTCGTCGGCCTTGACTGCTGTCAGCTTGAGTGCGGAGAAGATCACAACCGCTAGGGCTACTCCTGCTAAAATGCTCTTCATTCCTTATCCTCGTCAGTCTCATCGTCCTTCATGAAGAAGACGTCCTCTTCGTTGGCGATGCTTTCCTTGATCATCTTCCAGACAACTTTGCCCCAATCCTTTTCGTCGATCATGGCGAATGCTGCCGACGCGTACAGTACGTTCTCTTTTTTGGCCAGGAACAGTGCCGTCTCCTTACGCGTAGTGCAGCTCGTCTTTGCCTTGATGACCGTCTCGCGCACCTTGAGGCCAATCTTGCCGAAGGCCTCACTAAACCTCATGAACCATCCGCGCACGAACTGATTAAGTTCAGGGCTCTCCGTCTCCATCCACCTCTGCACGTCTTCTGCTCGACCATCAATGAGTGCCTGGAGGATGTGTTTCGGTGTCGCGTTGTGGCTGATCTTCTGAATGAGCAAGAAGCTCTCATGCTTCACCTTGACCTTCAGTGGCGGCTGACCCGTACGTGCCCATGTCAGGACATAGCCCTCTTTATTCTTGCGGTCTTCGTTCAAGACCTTTCCTACAGTCTTGTCGAAGTGTTCGACACACTGGATGTTGTTTAGCCACGCCCAGTAGCCTAAGTCTATAAGTGATAGTTCCTCGCCGGTCTCATTGTTGATGCACGCCGTCAGGATTAGCTGATTATCCATAGTCGCGTCGTAGTGGACCGGATGCGATTGAACTTCCTGGGCGATGATCTCGAACATCGGCGTGTAGCCTTTAGGCCAAGCATGTCCGAAATGAGTCAGTTCTTTACTGCCGTCAATATAGTGCTTAGCTAGCCATGCAGTCGCCCATTCAGCCTGTTCGGAGTGGAACGAGCCTTTAGTAGCGATGCCTTCATGGACTATACCGTCAGCTTCTTCATACTTCCAGTACGTGCCCATCGATCCGTCGAGCTTTTCCGTGACGGTAGGCTGCGTCTTAGGAAGGTTAGTAAGCCATGTTTCTTCACGATACGTCGTAGAAACGTTAAAGAACTTTTCCCACGGCCTAGCGATAATCCTGCCGCTGGTGCTCTCAACGATCAGGCCCCTTGTGCGCGTTGTCACAGAATCCCAAAGATCATCTTGCATTGCCTTCCGCGAGTAGCAATAGATGACGAGAGGTAGGGTTTTATGTGAGCGCATGTCTACAAGACCGGCTTCAACGTGGGACTTCAGTTTCTCGATATCTAGGTACTCGTGAATGAACAATGAATTATCCTTGTGCCTTCTGGTTATATGGTTCCGATGCCATGCCCTTCTTGGCAAAGAAGGACGCTTCTTCGAGCTTAGTTTTCACGATGGAAAAGCTGCGACCCTGTGGTACGAGGTTTTCAATCTTCGTAAGGAAGTCGTCAAACTCCTGTGCGATGCGCTTTGCTTTTGCTATTCCCAGATCATTCAACAAGTGTACTTCAAACTCTGCGTGCATGTCAAGTCCTCTTTTATAAATCAGGGAGCTTGTCTCGTGGCCCCCAGCACGCCGCATCAGCGGGACTTCAAATTGTCGGGGTTTTGGCTCACGCCGAGGTACCCCGCGCACCTCTTGTTCAGTGTCTCCCGCTGGTAGCGAACCTACGGCCTGCTGAACAAGCTTTGTTAGATTGCGATCTCTTCCGTCTCAGCCACGTACTCAGGTTCAAGTACCTTGGTGTCGCCGGTAGCGATGTCATCCACGGACTGTACGTTTGCTGCGATCTGCTTCGTCTCAACGTCGACACCTTCAGGACCGGCTGAGGTACGGGCAGCTACGAAGTTAGCGAACACTTCACCGAATTCTTCACGCTCTTCAGGAGTGATGATCGAGAAGTCCTTACCGGCCAGGACGTAAGTCGTGGTACCGTTATTATTCTTCTCAGCCTTCGTGAACAGTGTGAATGTGCAGTCGAAGTAGTCGGGCTCGATTCCAGTCTGAGACCGGTACTTCAGAAGCGTACGCGTTACGTTTTCCATGATCGTGTCGAAGGGCTTCTTGCTCTTCGAACGAACATACATCTGCAACGGCAGCTTGAAGTTTCCGTCGATCATGACGACGTGGTAGTAAGCATCGCACGGCGGAATGTCGTTCTTGCTCTTCGTCTGACGGTACTTGTCCCAAGAAGCGTTCGGACAACCGGCGCACGTAAAGCTCTGCGGCACTTTTGCCTTCGCGTCAGGCTGCTTCATATCGCGCGAGAAGCACATCAGGTTCTCAGGAGTACGATTCATCTGACCGTCGCCCTGACCGATGTAGTAAGCACGCTGCTCGACCGGTTCCAAGAGGAGCGCAACGCGCATTTCTTTAAATTGGTCTCCTGTTTCATGGATACGAAGGTTGCCTTTGATAGCGCCCTCGGCCTGAGAGTTCGGCTGAACGATGTTGACGGTACCGGGCTTGACCTTTGCGAACTTCGATCCAAAATTGACCTTGCTGCTGAACTTCTGTACTGCTTGCGCTGCTGGGGTGGTCGCGAGACCTGAACCCTGCGGCTGTCCTACAATTGCGATTTCACTCACTATGTCAGTTTCCACAAGCCGGTCGCTGCTACCCGGCGTACCTACAGCTTCCCTCCTCTATTGAGGAGTAGGAGCTAGGTGAGGGCGTCAATTGGCTATCCTACCATTGAAGGATAAGATGCTTCGGACTTACCCTTGCGGTGCCCCTAGACTGGCCCCTCACCTAATACTAGCTTACCACATCAGCTCCCAGATGTCAACTACTAAAATTACATTTCCCACCCTCTCAGTATGTTGATTCATCGCTTCAGCTCCTCTATCTCTTTCTGTGTGGCAGCTAAGGAGGCTTCAGCTAGTTCGGCACGCTCTCTATGCTCCTCGGACACTTCCTTCACTAATTCCCACGAGCTGGTTTCACTGCTTCTCCCTTGGCCTGTTGCGGTAGAGGAGTACTTACCTTGCTTTTGTATCCCGTGATGCGCTCACTGTCCCACGGATTACCTGAAACTTTAGGACTATGTTTGGGGGCTATACCCTTTACTACGGGGCATATATTGCGCCCTGATCCATCGTTTAGGGTCCATCGCTGACTGCCTTCGCTGAAGTAAATTGACGCACCACACTTATCGCAAATCTCCTTTGGCGCAGTGCTTACCACTTCAACTGGTTCACACTTGGCAGCTATTTCCGGTTCGCACTGCTCGCAGATACCTTGAGCGTTAATAGTGTGCTTGGGCGCTTCAACTGGTTCCAACGGACCTGCGCCACAAGCGACACAGAAGTTGGTCATCACGATATGTTTGCAATTCTTCCGCTCGTCACTTATTTGTGCTGGGGAGGCTGGTTTATCGCTCATCGTTGGTTCCTCAATCTCTCCATTGCCGTCTTGTGGATTCTGCATACACAACTGTGGCCCGTCGAAGGCTCCGGTTGCCAGTTATCGAGATCGCAGCAGCATTGCATCATCTTCTTGACTTCACCCACGATTTCTCTCAGGGTTAGTTTCTGTGCTGGGGAGGCTGGAACTGGTTTATTCATTGAGGACCTTTCTTTTTTGACATCTTTAGAACCTTGTCAAGCCTAAACGTACACATTCTGAACAATACCCATACATTGTTCCGTGTTCTGGACAATATACCTCATCGTGTCCGGCTGTCAAGAGCCTTTGAACTGCGCGTACTCGATGCGTGTGTACTGGACCTGTGGATGGGTACATTTGAAAACCATTAGGAGCAGTGATGACCGGAACCAGTTCATGCATCTGAGGCTTTATAAGTTCCAACAGACTTTTCAGGGTGTCTTTCTTTAAGGGCTTTACAGGCGCAGTCTTGTTCTCAATCTGAGAACTCTTGATCTCTTTTTGAGAACACCTTGCCTCATAGATCGCTTTACAGGCCTCGCAAGGTCCGCACGTAGGAGCTTTCATTCCCTTATAGGTTTTACTCTTAGGACAGGCCTTCTTCAGCGCCTCCGTACGGGCTTCCTGCTTCTTTTCCTTGGCATCCGCGCGTTCTTGGGCCTCCGCTGCCTCCTTGGCGGCTCTGGCGGCGTCCCTGACGGCTTTACGAGCGTCCCGCGCGCGGTCTTCTACGGCTTTGATCCTGGCTTTGATGGCGTCGACGTGGCGTCCGAGGGTGAGTGCGTCCTTGAAGCACTCGAAATCCTGCTCGTAGTCCTCCAAGGTCAGATGCCACGGATCGAACTCAGCGCTGTCTTTGCCTAGCCTGATTACCCAGCGGTCGGTAACACCGTGCTCTGAAAGCCAGTACTTCAGCTCGTTCATCCCTAACCGGCACATCTCCATCTCGTTGAACGCGTGCTGGTACGCGGCGGTCTGGAGGAGGTATTCGAGATATAGGTAATTCGACGTCTTCCAGTCGACGATGGTCAGTCGGTCTTTGAACTCTTTAGGGCAGCATGCTGTGTCGTCACAGGAATCGACGACAGCGAGGCCGTCCATCGTCCCGGCGTACTTGTAGGTACGGCTATAAATCTTCTGTTCAGTGGCTCGCCATCGGACGTTGTGTTTGGACATCCACTCCAAAGCTGCGAGACAAGCATTCCTGGCTCTTTCATCTTCTGGAAACTTTGCAAGTAGTTCAAGACGCCGGTTCTCGTTTCCGGCGAGGGTTGCTCTAACGAACCTCTCAATCCAGTCATGGGCCTCGTGCCCAATCCCTCCGGCAGTTTCAAGGTGCTCATCTTTGGCCTTCTTTCCTTCGAGGACGATCCTCTCGTACTTCGACCACTCCATCTGAGGGACAAACTTCTCCCCGGTAGGTAGCTCGAATGATGGGGTAGTGTCTAGCACCTTCTGAGCCATGACCTTCACAGCCCAATTCATCAGAACTTCGGACTTGTCGATGATGTGAACGCACTGGGTAACACCATCCTGAAGCTCTTCTACACCATCCTTGAGTAGGAAATATTTGTGCTTTTTGACGTCGTAACGGAGCACGACCTCGCCTTGATAAAAACTATACTCTTCCGTTACTTGGCCCCATCGCTGGATAAACTTTTCTGAAATTGGCATTAGCTCTTTAGCTCTCTGATCTCTTCGGCCAGTACTTTCAGCATACGTAATCCGTACGCATATTTGGTCTCACCGATGTACTCCGCTCTCATAGGCATAAGGCACTGGCTGTCGGTTTCAATGTATCTGGCGATGATCTCTACGACGTCGTCATGGGTATCAGCCAAAGCAATATCTACTTGAGCCTCTTCTTTGTTTGTCATCATGCCAGTTCTATCTCCGATGTCAGCACCTTGGCGCGCCGGGCGGCGGGGTTGCCTCCGATCTGTCGCACCCGCACGAACTTGTTTCTACTCTCGTATGACTCTAAATAGCCTACCCTCCAGCCATCATCATAGAACCGGACCAGCGACTCTAAAGGATAAGTAGCCTCATACTTTGGAGTCGCTGGTCCTCGCACCTTCTGTGTCCGCTTACGCGACTGTCCGATACCTGTTGTTGAAGTTTTCGATTCTACGAGGGGTGAAGCCAGAACTCTGAGCACCCGGTCGCTTGAAATGACGGGGTTTGTCGGATTGCACTGGTCTACCGGTTTCAAAGAACTTTTTGGCACTTCTGTAACCTTTCTCCCAGTTCTCTCGTTCGTTCTTGGTCTTGTACGGGTTGGCACTCTGTAGGAAACCTGCTTGGAATGATGCTGCTCCGGCGTTGTAGCGGAGGCGAGGGTGCTTCAGTTCAAACTGTGTCAAACGGGTAGTTCCTTGTGTTGTCTGTTGCTGCTCCATCTGTCGAGTCAACGATCAGTCTGGGCTTTGAAACTAAATTATTGTGACTGCCACTGGCCATCCCCTTAGAGATGCACGAGTTCGAGTCGTGAACAGCTACTAGGTCTACCGGGCGCGCCCCTCGACTTTTCGGTGCGGCGTAGTACGGTCTAGACATCCTACGCCTTGCCACAAGATACTGCTGTGTTTACTTCTTTACAATAACACGTATACCCCAGGCTGTCAAGTCTTTTTCTTTACCATCCCTTCACCGTGGAGTGTTCGATCTGGGGTCCGTACTTCTCCTGCACGTAGTCGAGTTCCCACTTCTGGAGGATCATCCGTAGGTCACGCCTACTATCAGTTGTGCATGTCATATCCGACACCACCATATCATGTGTGGTTAGTACATCTGTCAGTCGATGCTGATAAAACCGGATCGCACGCTTATTGCCTTGGTTCAGGTCCAGTTCTTTACGCGTGACGTCGAGCATCTGACCTTTGATGCGACCCATGAAGACCGGACAAGATTCGACGTACTCGGTAGGCCGGGCGGCATGGAAGGTAGTCTGCGCCGAGCACTGAGAGGCTAGGAAGAGAAGAGCTAGGACGATGATTGCTGTCATCACGATCATCAAGGCCGGACTGTGGGTTGGTACTTTACGCTTCGTCATCACGAAATAGCCTCCCAGCTGTAGCTTCGACATCTGGTCCGTCTGGGTCCACCTTAGCAAGAATCCTTGATAAAAGCAAGTTAGTTCCGATTGTCTCACGTAGTTGCAAGAGACCTAACCAATGAGCACGATCCTCGCTGCCATGCGATACTTTTACCTTTTCGGATGCGGCATCAAGAAGCTTCTGGCAATCCTCGCATCTCTTTTTGTAGAATACAATGCGCTTACTAGTCAGCATAACCTGTTTCCCGTCTGCATCAAATCTCATCAGAATCCTCCTGACGAAAGTGGCGCACTGTGCCGCGCGGAGGGGAGGGAGGACGTGAGGCTAATACTTTCTCTGCAATTATGGCCCTCGTCTCCGCTGAGAGCTGCCGCGTCTCTAGCTCCTTGTTCATAGCTTCTTTGTAACGTTCCAGCGTACGGATACGCTTGTCGATGTAGATCAGAGCGTTGCTCAGATGAGGCACTGACATCTGTATGAGGCGCACAGGCTTCTTGTTTTGATCCACCCATATCGTCGGAAGCTCTGGCTCCTTCAGCTTCGCTTTGCGTGCCTTCTTGCCCTTCGGGTTCTTCATATAGCGATTCCTTGAACTCTTGGTATCTCGTATTTAGCTCAGCCTGCGTATCAGCCTGATTCCGTTTGTGGTACTTCCAGCTTACAACTATGAGATACATCAGTACCGTGCCGACCACTGCGTATATCGAGAAGATCATAGGTACTCGAACGCTTTCTCCGTTGCCTTTGTGTCGTCAACATTGACGTAGTAGCCGGTCGAGGCGATGTTCTTGTGACCGAGGTACGTACGCGTGAACTCGATGCCGCCCTGGATCATGGCCATGCCGGTAGAGTGCTTAAGTGCGTGAGGGTGGGCGAGATGCTGAGGGATACCGGCCTTGGCGCAAGCCTTCCGTATCTGATAGCCGAGGTCAAACCGCGTCCAGCCTGGGAAGAGCCGGTCCTTTGCTTTGAGCGTCTTGGACAATGCCACGAGATCGGTGAACTCATCGAAGTCTGGGTCCGAGGATGACTTGAAACGCTGGACGGTCTTGTTGGAGCCTTTGAGACGCTGAATGGACAGGAACCCATCGCGGATGTTTGCTCCTGTCAGGTTGACGACTTCTGAACATCTCAAACCGTGATTATACGCAACTTTCACCATCAGCTTCGCCTGTACATCGGCAGTAGCTTGGATCAGAGCCTTGAGCTGTGTTTTACTGAGATGCTTCATAAATCCTCCGTGAAACAACAATATCGAAAGACCAGCTTTATGTCAAGGGCTTTGTGTTGCCATTTTTCCACAGGTAGAGACGATAAAAAAAACCCTGCCAGTTTTTCATTCCCTGGCAGGGTGCGCTTCTGGTTGAGGTTACAGAGCCTCTTCAAGCTCCTTACGAGTCTTCGCAATTACGTCTTCAATTTCTGCGAAGGTGGAAGGTACCGGTACACCAAGGGCATTTGCAGCTTCGAGGAACTTTCCGCCCTCAGAGCCATCACCAGCGGTAGCGGTCATAACCTGGGTCAATTCATTGCGGAATCTGACCATCTCTGCGTCCAAGGACTCCCGCGTCAATTCGTTGCCGGAGCGAACTGAGAACAGGAGGCGGATAATCGAACGCTTCAATGAGCCGACAAGCTCCGCCTCGTCAGATTGACCCGGCTCAGCGTCAGGTACCGTTGATCCTCCAAGCTTCGACAATAGATCAGCGATGCCAGCCGGTGCAGCAGGGGCTTCCGGAGTTCTGCCTTCGCCGCTGATGTCAGCCGCGTCCGACTCCTGACTCTCGGGTTCAGGGACCGGAAGGGTGGCGAGACCGCGCTCTGCGATGACGTTGATGAGTTCTTCCATCTCTTCGCGCGTAGGAATTTCCAGACCCTCGAAGTGAGTGCAGCCGTCGACGACCTTGCAGTCATCGGCGATGAATATATCGAGCGAGTGCAAGATGACCGCCGTGGCGCGTTCGGAGAGTTTGCGGGTTTCTGCGAGACGGTATGCGGCCTCAAGGATAATGTTACCGGAGTTCTGCTTGCCGAGGTGGTCGCGGACGATGTGGCCGATTTGGTGGAGACCGTCTGCGAGTTCGCCTGTAGGGAGTGCAGCGATGACGGATTGTGGGATGATGGTAGACTTTGACATATTGTTTTGCCCTCCTGGGGCGGTAGTGAATAGCTTGAATAGGTTGTATGATTACGAACTGGTTGTAGACTATCGTAGTGTGAATACGATGTCAAGAACTAAATGCTACTAAATGCTACTTTCTGAAATAATCTGTGCTTCGGTTTTGCGGCGTCCATCTGGTAGATGACCTACGTGCCAGCCGAAGCAGGTATTGCACTTGTAACTATTGAGCGTGCGGTGCGGCTTTTTGTCCGTACCGTTACGCTTGATACTTTCGATTGCGGCCTCAGCACTGCCATGACCGAATCGCTTTTCATACCTCTTCTTCTTCTCGCATCCACGGAACTGCTGATAGATCGCAGGCTGGATGGGAGTCGGAGCGAGGTTGTGGACCATCCGTTTGATAGCCATACACTTGCTCCTTCCCGAGTTAAAGTGCGTTTACATCTCCGTCCACTTCGAGAAACTTCGTCCACATCTTTGCGAAAACTTTGACGCGTCCTTTCTGTGTCTTGGCTTTGTTGTACATGTTCCGATACTTTGGTAACCATCCTATACCGACGCTACCGAACAGTGGCTTGTAGCTAGCAAACGTCGAGTCATCTGCGTTCGGAAGGCCGAGTATAGTAGCAGCCTCATATGCCCAGGTTACCCTGGGCGCATCACATATGTCTACTATGTCGATTTGTCGCTTACGGTCGTAGCCTTGTTTCACAAGGTCTGCAAACTTTCGCTTGCTTTGGAGATAGACGATGTGACCAGCGGCGCAGTAAGGCGTTTCACATACTGGGCTAATGTTGTCTGGGAAAGCGTTCTGATCGAGGAGTTTTGGCTCGTTGGTTACTCGCTCGATCATCGCTTCTATGATCCTGCGTGCCGGTGCTTTGAGAGTCTTCTTGGTTGCCATTGAATTTGCCCTCCTTTGGGCATCGCTGCGGGTTGTGATGCGTTGATGTTGTGATAAGCCGATGGGACTCTAACCCACAACCTCCCGTTTATCTGTCGGGTGCTCTGCCATTGAGCTACGGCCTACCATGTCGATGTCCGCCAGATATTAGGCAGTGATAAACCTCCGCCGCAGCATGCCTGCTGCGCCCAGCGCACCGGAGCCGAGGAGTAAGATGCTGCCGGGCTCAGGTGTTGGAGCCATAGGAACCGCCGCTTCGGTAAGGAAGTCCTGAGCTGTTCCGCCGCTGCTCTGAGAGCCTGATACCGCCGTTTCCAAAGTGAACTGGTTGAAGAAAGCATTTCCCCCGATGTCGTCAAGACCAGCCAACTCGTAGTAGTGTAGCTGGTCGACTTCCGCCTGTGTCAGGCCTACCGCCGCCGTCGCGTCGTAGTCTAGGAGAGACCAAATTTCGAGCTGCGCATCCACCTGACTGATCGCGCCAAGTTGAGCTGCCGCGATGACTTCTGCCGCTGCCTTTAGATCGCCGGAACTGTCGACGGAAAGAGTAGAGCGGGTTGCGCTCCAGGTCTCGCCGACCGTGATCTCGTTGTCGATGTCGATACAGTACATGCTGACTGGAGTACCGTTTACGCCGATGCTATACGGACCCACATAATCCGCGCCGTTGGGGGTTGTCGCGCCGTTACCTACTCCCACAAGGGAGAGCTGATCGGCGTGTGCGACTGCCGGAAACATAAGGCTGGCAGCGGTGACTAGGATATAAAGTCCTGATGCGATGCGTCGGGTACTAATCATAATGCCCTCCTTGGGCGTTGTAAGAGCTACGTTGAGGTTATGCTGGAGGGTACCTTTTGCAGTACCCTCCCACGTATTTATACGGTAGACCCAGACCAAGACCCAGACCGAGACCAAGACCCAGACCGAGACCCAGACCAAGACCCAGACCGAGACCAAGACCCAGACCGAGACCCAGACCAAGACCAAGACCCAGACCAAGACCCAGACCGAGACCGAGACCGAGACCGCCATCTCATCTTATTGGAACGTGGCATTTTAGCCTACTTTCCGAGACCGAAAGACTCGATTGCAGAGGTCTGTACATACCAGACACTTCCCGGTAGTTTCTGGGCATCTGTGTATCCGGCCTTGTCAAAAGAACCTGTCTCGTATACGAGACGCGCACCCTCAAGTTTCACGAAGGTAGAGTTTACACCCACCAGTTTTCCAGCATAGATGTAATTGAGTCCGAAGAGGAGAACGTCCTGTCCAAGTAATGACTCAAGGCCTTCCCCTTCTACTTCTGTAACTGTCACAATTTGCTTCATGAAAAATCCTCTTTTCCTGTTCTTGATGCGTTGAGGTTATGCTGGGTGGAGTGCGCTGCTACTGTCGTTGGCGACTAACCCGCTACTCCATCCCCGCTCCATGGGGTGTCTAATGGTTTACCCCTCTATCGCGATGTCTGAGGACGCCAGCTCGTCGTCATCGTCGCGAAACTTGCGGTTAGCCTTGATCTCAATCATATCACCAAGGTTAGCGGAAACTTTTTCTATGCCCTCCAACACCTTGCTGCGGAGCTCATCGGATGATTTGATGGTCGGTGCGGATACGCCACTCAGGAGTTCGCGTACCTGCGCCACCACTGCTTCGAGCTCGGTGTCGTTAGTGACGTTACGGAGGGGGAAATCGTCAAGGAACTTTTGGACGTTGACGATAGCGGACTCTTTGAGGATTTTCTTACTGCCATCGTCGCCGGGCGTGAGCTTGTCTTGCAGGTTGGTCACCACCTTGTAGAGCGCGGTGCGCATGAGGTTGGTGATCTCTTCTTGGGCGGATGAGTAAGACGCCTCGAACTTAGCCTTCTCCTTGTTGAACAGGTCAGTGGAGATGTGCTTCAATGCATCCGGCGTGCCAAGGTTGACGAGTCCCCATGAGAAGTAAAACTTGCCCTTGAGGATGTCGACGTGCGGGTAGTCGCTGGGGTTGTATTGACTACCGAGGTGCTTCTGTGCCTCCGCCTGTAGAGCAGGGTACGCTGCGATGAATGCATCGACAAGTACCTTACGCTCGCCTTCGTAGGCCTCAAGCTTCTGTACCGCCTTATCAATCAAGCCGATAGGCAGGAGACGGAGACCGGAGTCGAAGGGCAAGCAGGTATTGTCGATCCATTTGCGAATCTTCTGATCGGCCTTAGAGATGGCCGATAGTTCTTCGGAGTCAAGGAGTTGCTTCGACACCTTCATCAAGGACAAGTCGGCGTCCGTATTGAGTACGGCTGAGCCTGGGACGCCTTTGCTGTTGCCGACAAGGCCGAACTGGAAGCGAACGAGGATGGTCTTGGATACTATGCCGGAGATATCCTGCGCCGTCTTGCCTTCGACGGTGATCTCTTTGGGCAGGAGCTCTTCGCCAGTCGCGCTGTCAGAGAACTCAGGAGAAGGCATCACTAAGGCTGGTGGAACGGCAAAGGTACCGTCCTCTTGCTTGAACTCTTCCAGAGTGTCGAAGATTTGAGTGTTGCTCATAAAAGTTGCTCCTTGGTTCGATTTAGCTGCTGTGTGACTGAGATAACTCTAACAGACAAACCTGTGGAAAACTATCTTTATTTGGGAAAGTTTAGAAAGGCAAATTCCCCGAAGTGTTCGAAGGCTGCTATATCATACATCTTTGCTGCTGTAATCTCACACTTAGAGGAGCCGATGTACTTTTGCTTGCTGTGCAGGTGAATGACAACGCGCCAGCTTTTCTTTCTCCACGAAACTCCTTTGTACTTACTTGTAGTTGCAGCTCCTTTTCGCGTAGCATACGGTCGTTTATTCATTTGCTGCTGGTGCTTTGTGGCCGGTCTGAAGTTGTTCTTCTGGTTGTTGAGTCCGTTATTGTTGATATGATCCACGCCTACTGCACCGCTTACGAACTGATGCATTCGGATAGTTTGAGTCTTGCCATCTACTCTTCGTGTGCGCTCTGCATATCGCAACCCATTACCGTAGTCATGTACATGCCACGTCAAAGCGTTCACTTTGTCGTAGTCTTCGTCATCTACTAAGGCCTTGTGGCCCTGCGATAGTTCTATCTCTTTCATATAAAATTGGCGTTCAACCATTCAACTTCAGCCTCTATGGCGTCCTGTCTGCTGTAGAACACTTCATCGAGCAAAGGCCCGTTAGAGGGAGATAAGTCCACACGCCAAGCACAAGGCCACTTGCGCGTGAACTCTCCCACTAAACCTTTTTCACCGAACATTGCGCGCAGTGCATGAAAGGCTATGCGCAGAATGTAGCTGTCTGGATCGACATGCGACGCTCTACGTACGACGGAGTTATCCTCTAGTAAACAAGCTGTTGTGTCATTTACTAGAAACCTCACGTCTCCATCTTCAGAAAGTGTGATGACGATGTTTTCCATAACGTGATTATATTCTCCCGTCTGCTCATAAGTCAATCATGATCTGCGCCGACCCGGTGACCTTCTCCACGTATTCTGGGCTTATTGCAATAGGTTATCCAGACCCCGCTTCACTGACCGTCATTATCCAGTGCATCGACTTAGACTTATGAGCAGACGGGAAAATATCTCCCGTTACTTCGCGACTACGTTGCACACCTTCTGCTTGTACTCTGGCTTCTTGATGCTGGTGGATACTTCGCCCAATTCCTCGAACATGTGGGTAATAGCTGCGCACCCAACACCCTCGAACCCGTTGAGGTCGACGCTGAAAGCTCCGTTATCTAAGTCCAGCTCTACCGTGATTGTCTTCGCCTTTGCCATGATGCGTGATCTCCCGATCTGAATTTTTTGAATCTAAGCTTGAAGGTTTGGAACGGGACTCGAACCCATGTTATCCCTGCCGGGACAGTCTTGCCATCAAACGACCCAAACCGTATATTTACGCCTTCAAAAATTGGTATTTCACTTTGTTGTTGACGAACTTCTTGTCGATGAACTTGAGACCGGCGCGCTTAGCTTGACGCATGATGCCTTTGTCGGCGTACGAATTGCGAAGCTTGGCGACCCACTGATCGTTGTGCTTGTGGCTGTCGTAGTCGCTGATGATAGCTCCGTAGGAACCGTCAACATTCTTCACGAAGCCAATGTCGTTGGATGCACCACCAACGTATTTACGCCGGATGATGAGGTCTGCACGCTGCGCACGGAGGTCACCGTGGTAGCCGACGAGCTGTTGGGGGTTGCCGATGTGGTTCTCCACATCCGTGTAACCCATATCTGCGAGAGCTGCAATTAGCAGGGCCGCGTCCTTGAAGGTTGTTTTTGTTTCCGAGTAGGCTGAAATATAGATACCCTCTTTCAATTACTTGTTTTATAGTTTCATGGATTGATGGTGACTGTCAAGTCTTATCCAATAACCGACAGGAAGATGTCCTTTTGCCTTTTTAGAGCGGCGGACTCAGCGGCGGACCAAGCGGCGGACTCAGCGGACCGAGCGGCGGACCGAGCGGCGGACCGAGCGGCGGACTCAGCGGACCGAGCGGCGGACTCAGCGGACCAAGCGGCGGACTCAGCGGCGGACCGAGCGGCGGACCGAGCGGCGGACTCAGCGGACCAAGCGGCGGACTCAGCGGACCGAGCGGCGGACCGAGCGGCGGACTCAGCGGACCAAGCGGCGGACTCAGCGGCGGACCGAGCGGCGGACCGAGCGGCGGACCGAGCGGCGGACTCAGCGGACCAAGCGGCGGACTCAGCGGACCAAGCGGCGGACCAAGCGGCGGACCGAGCGGCGGACAGTTCTTCTACCGTAATCTTTCCCTGCATGAACAGAGAAGCTGCCTCAATAGCTTGGCGTGGTCTTTCATCTTTGGGAAACTGCTTTTCAAAGTTAGAAAGAGACTCACTGGCGAACTTGATAGCGAGTTGAGCAATCTCCTGCTTACTGTTCACTGTTGTCGCCTGCATTGCCCAGATGGCATGATTTAGACCATTCGACTCAAGGATATGAGATAAAGGTATACGCTTGTTCTCAGACCACTTTGAACCAGATGGAGTAGAAGGTAGCGACGCTGTTAGTGTCCCCATGCCCTCTGTGCAGGCATTCGCTTTACGAAGAAGTTTTAGTGTTGTATATAACATAAATGTAATCCTTTCATAGTCCAGAATAGATGTCAAGGAAAAAGAAGGGCGTCGTCCAGACCGCCCCGGAGGAATAGCGTTAGTCTTCTCTCATGGTTCTACCGGTAACCACCTTGGCTTCTGGTAGGTGATCGGCGGAGGTCTCCGAGTAGTGGTACACGCCGGGCTTCGATGCTGAGAGATACTTGCCCGAACTATTCGCACGCAGGTTATAGATCAGATCAGCCGATGATGTAGTAACCGGGACGATGTAGGTCGAGGCCTCAGCAAGGGTCAGGCGCATACGGTGTGCCTTCTTGCAGCACTCCTTGATCTCCGCGCCAGTCCACCCATCATCGTTGAAGTTACGCTTTGCGCGGTCTGCGCTGATGGCGTACTTCTTGATGTAGATATCCCAGATGGCTGCACGTTCTTCGCTGCTCGGGCTGTCGAAGAAGAAGATACCAAGGTTGAAGCGTCGGCGTAGTTCAGGTGGTAGAGCACCGATGCTGTTACAGGTAGCAATCGCCAAGACACGACCGCCAGATATAGCGTCAACTGTGGCCTGGGCCTGTCGCAGGTTGGCGTTAGACGAGCCGACAAGACCCGACTGCATGCCAGCGAGGTCAAAGTTGATGACGGGCTTGCCGTAGCTGCCACCAGACGCCTTAGCAAGCTGCGACTTCGACACGCCAGGGAGACCGATGAAAATCACACCATCCATCTCTGTATTCTGCATCCACTGGAGCATGGCACCTGTCAATTCAGTCTTGACACCAGACGTCTCTGTTCCGGTACCGGCAAATGCTTTCTCGATCTCGTCAATGAAGATGATCGTCTTGGGCGGTTCTTCGCCGTTCATGATCTGAGTCATAAAATTCTTGACCTGTGTGACTCCGCCAATGTCCTCCAGCTTCTCCTTACCATCCCAGACGCTAAGGCCGGGTGACTGCGAGATAATGTTGCGCTTACGGTCCCACAGCTCGTGCGTATCGATGCTCTTAGTCTTGCGGTCGATGCACATCGCTACTGCTTGTTCTGCTGGGAATGCAGGGAGACCGATCAATGCGTCGGTGCAGAGATTCATGAGGTCTTTGTCCGCCGCATCTAGACCAGCAGCGTCGAAGGTTGTGTTGACGACCGCCTCTAGTTGCGCCAGTGTTGGCAGTGGTTCGTCGAGGGTCAACACATCCGACACGAGCTCAGTAGGAATCTGCGAACCTGGAGCAGTAAGTAGCACTAGCATGTTACCGTTGGCCTTGAAGTCATCGCGTAGATTCCAGATACCTTGGATCGCGGTCGACGCATCACCGGTCCATTGCAGATGGGCATTCTTGATGATAAGGATGAGGTCTTTGGTCGCACGTTCCGCCATCTCAAGGGTAGACGTAAACGGTACGCTTGCGGTTTGCTCCTGCGTCTCGCGCGACACCTTGTCATAGAGCAGGACTTGCAACTGCTCCTTGCCCTTGGCAGTAGCCGAACGCATACCGTGTACGCAGTCCCATTCAATGATCGGTGTCTCCTCTAGCTTCTTGCCGAGGATGGACTTGATGTTAGCGACTGTGGACGCTGCATCGAAAGTGTGGATATTTATCAATGGTGTACTTACACGCCGCGCCGCTTGAAACTGCTGTACGAAGTTCATGAAACTCTCCTTTGAGTGATACAGGGTGAAATTGAGCTGAGATAAGATTACCATACTGCCCTGTGGAAAACAATGTTTATTTTAGGCTTATCCGCCAGTTTTAGACCGCCGCTCCTTGAGGGTATATTCTGTTTCCGACGCGTTCGCCCCATACCGGGAGCGTGTATGCGATGCCGTACACTGGATGTGTACCCTGGGACACGAGGGAGCGGTACACTAAAACACTGCTGCCTGTTGCGTCTGCCCTACGTTGTGCCGAAGCCTGTACAGCTTCGAGTGAGAGTGTCATCTCCGCCACAGGCGTGCCGACTTCGTACGTGTCGGTAATTCGATCAAGAGATATTGCGCCTTTATCCTGCATGGTATTCGATCTCCTCTGTATTGTCTACCACATCCGCCGCTCCGCCGTCAAATGCCCGGTAGTAAGCGCCAGTCCATATCTCAAACCGTTGGCTAGTGATGCACGACGGGCAGACCGGGCCATCCGGCCAAAGCAGCTTCTCCAGATAGACTCGCGCAGTCTCCTCATCAGGGATCGCTCATTTGGTAGCCGATTCATGGATCGGAGATGTTTTCGATTGACCGCAAACGCAGTCATCGGAATAAACCGCTTTGAAATAGGCGTGAGGCGCGGCCATAACATCGGCAAGGCTAACGGTGGTGTCTATGTACTTGCCGCACGCCTCGCATATTGCACCTTCCTCCGCATCGTCGTTTTCGCTGGAGGATGTTGGCCCATCAACACTGGCGCGAGACGCACACTCCCCATTGCAATACCAGTGAATCCGGGTCGCTTCATCTGCTCCATGTTCGCCGATTGGTTCCAGTTCATAAATTGCTTGTGCCATTGTGTGTTTCCTCCATGCACCAACAGTACATGAGTCCCCTACTATTTGTCAAGGGACTAATCTATATAAATCCCCTACTTTCCGCCATCCCTGTATCGTGTACGATTCGCCGGGGAAATAATCAGTTGCGAATCTATCCGAGCTGTGCTCTGAGAACATGCCATCGACCGCGTCGGTTAGGAGCATGCTGTTCAATACAACTTCCGCCAGTACATTCGCCGATACTTGCATGGTTCGCCATCCCTTCATCGTTAGCCTACAATCAACCGCCATGCGACCGCCACAAGGCGACCGCCAGATATCCGCCGGCTATTGAGCGGGTAGCGCGTATACGTACACTTGAGAGTCTTGGCCGATGTTCCACTTATTGACGGTCTGGTATGCCTCAAGTATCGGCATCCCCGCCGCTATAGCTGGATTGACTCCCGCCGCGATGTAATGCGCGCGCTCGAAGCGTAACTCTACAATGTGGCCATTGACTACATTGCGCCTTAGATATGTACGTTTTAGCATGCTATTCCTCACTCTGCTAGTAGCAGACTAACCCGCGCGTATCAGTACGTATCAGCACGACCGCGCGGGATGAGTCCGACGCTAGATGAGCTCTGAGTCAATTAGCTGAGCGGTGACTAAAACGGCATCTTGTTTATTATAGTCGCGAATCTTGGCCGCTATGCCTTTTACAATCTTCGCCACATCATCACCTTGCACGGTGATAATCTCAACTATCAAGGATTTTTCCTGTTGATCTCCCCAATGACCATCCCCTTTGATGATGGTGAAGTTGGAAAATTGCTCTGCCACTAATCCAATGATGTTCTCCCGGTTGATATCTTCGGTATAGATGCGATAAAGAACTCTAATGCTTTCCATGATTGACCGCCATTCTTGCGCCATTGACGCGGTTTGAGTAATCGCCAGTATACGACTGGCACAAACTAAAAGCAAGTCGATTGTAGCACGTCCGAACCGTCCGCACGCTCCGCCAGTTACTCCTCTGGAGAGTCTAAGCCGAATCCCCCACGATGCACCTTCGCTTTATCGTGGTGTGCATCCAACCATTGCACCGCGTCTGCTTCATTGTCGAAGCGTTCAACCACAACAACTTTACCATCCTCTATAGTTTCAACGTCTACAATTGTCCACTGTCCGACCATGTTTTCCGCCATTCCTGCGCCGTTAGCGCATGCTGTATATCCGCCAGTGTATATCACCCGGCACAAATTAGTTACAGGTAGATTGAGAGTATCGCGCATACAGCCGCGCGTTTTTCAAACGTCCAATCCGGCGCGATTGTAGCGAGCGTCTGAGATGCATACGGATACCATGCTATCCCGTCCACGATACCCGCTGCAGTAGCACGGCTAAAGACTTCTAGTATGTTGCGCTCATACTTGTATTGACGGCGCAACCATTGGATTTTGTTCAATCGTTCGATAGCCATTACCGCGCCTCACGTAATTCAGGATGAGCGGCGAATGCATTATGCGCTGACGCAATAGCATGGGCCTTGATTACATCTAGATGTGAAGGATTATTTTTTATATCGTATCGTACGATACGCGAATAGTGGCGCGATAAAAACTCTTTATTACTCACACATACAGGGCAGTCTACATGGTAACTCATACCATGTAGTCTGTTATGGATACGCCTTTTTGTGCTGAAGATGCAAACATATGTCACCTCAAACTAGATCGATTATCTGCGATTACTTGCAGAGTAAGACGCATGTCACACTCATGCGCCATGACTCCATTAGTAGTCTTAGTACTCGACTTGCACGCCATCCAAAGTCTTAGGGAATGATGCAACGTCTAATCCCCATTTTTCGAGTAACCAATCTTTAGCGAATGCGCGTTGATCATTAGGGAACGTGCCATGTTCGGCGAAGTATTCTCCCTGCCCATTGACTTCACAATCGACTAGAGCGACCCATCGTAGTTTGTCTTTAGCAGATGGACCATTCAAGAATACTATTTGATCCATTTGACGATTAGCTGCGATGCGCTCACCCGATGGTGAAAAATCTGCGTTAGCAGCGATATGCTGTGAATCGTGCCATGCTCTAAACTGCCAGTTTGTAGACGGCGCGCCGAATATCGTCTTATCGGAATGTTCGACGTTGATCGAGAGATATCCGGTATTCTCGAAGTCTTGTTTCATCGCGGTAAAATCGGCGTACTGACTAGCCGTATACCGTACGTTCTTTGGTGCGAGTATTGAAACGATGTAATCGAAGGTTGGATCGATTCCTGATAGTGAGATACCAAACATATAAATCCCCTTTGTTTATAGTGGAATGATGTTGCAGATTCAGTATACATGAGACTAAGCGATTACAAACGTGTATTTCGTTGCTCTCTGCCAGAATCGGCGGATAGGTTGGACGCGCGGATTGTAGAAGTAACGGTCTTTCCAAACCGTATACGGTACGCGTCTGTACTCTGCAATGGCGATGCATTGTTCGTGTAGTTCTTCGTTCATGAGCATATCGGACATTAGCGGACCGACTTTCTACCAAACAGAGCAAAGGATAGAACGAGCATGAAGACTGAGAAGATGCAAAGTTGGACTACAGTGTTTTCTAGCATTACTTTCCCCCTTTGTTGGCATTGTACCCTGCAAAGAAAACGAGCTCAAAGGCTTTTGCATTCTCCACAATCCAGATACGCTCTGGTGAGTTCGCCTTAGTCGATAGGAGAGCCACGCAGTATGACTCATTGAAACGATCATACGCGGGTGAATTGACGTTCAAAAACTCGATTGCCGCGCCGTCGACGGTCTTTATCTCATTCACTGGCGTTTCGAACAGGAAACCAAAACCTTGAGCGGTATTGAGTGCGTCTTCCAAGTCGTCCGTAAAATACACGCGCGCATCTTTCCACGTCCAATCGACGCGCTTTATCTGGTATTCACCAAAGGCATTGCGACGGATGTTGATTCCATCGCGCTTGAGAGTCTGGATTAGGTTGATATAAGGTTGTTTTTGTTCCAATTGATATTAGAGCACCTCTACGCGAACGATATAGGTGTCCGTACCTTTGAGCAATCCAACAAACTCGCGCATCGCACTCGACTTGTTAGACGCTATCCAGGGGAGTTCGCGGCCATCAGAGAGAACTATTACAAATTCCTTCATTTTTGGACCCGTTTCTATGGCGCGATGGCCATGCTGTGATTTAGATAAATGATGCATATACAGATTAGCAAGGAATAAGGCTTTGTGCGAGTTATTTTAGAAGTTTTTCTACATACTTTGTTCGCTATCAGTGGGTGCGCAAAACTTTCTACTTGACAACTGTATGCGTTTACGTGCCAAACATGTCAGGAATAGACCAAACAATTTGATGGCCAAACGAACAAGATAGACGCGTACGCAATACGTTTATTTAGACGCGCGCATTGGGCTATGTGGGATGAAGATACCAGAACACGATAGGCATTAGACCTTATCCCATAGACCGTATCAATACTCTATCCCTGTATCCATTCTCATCCGTTTATATCCAATCGACTAAGCTGTAAGCCATCCTATTAGATCAAAAGAAAACTTTCCTTTGTACGCTTTGACCAGATCATTGATAGACGGTTACATAGAGACGATAGACTAAAGCAATAGAGAGAATAGAGAGAATACAATCGAATTTTGCGTAAAGGCACGTAAAGGCACGTAAACAATACGCGTTTTTCTATTCGTTGTCCTATCGGTTTATGATCAGGCTAGGCACGTTTAGAGCCAAACTATTTAGCCGTTTGGTTGAATAGGTAAATTTTGCAC
>Ga0302222_10000033_pt1 | contig 109904 bp, 94 predicted proteins | sample II_Palsa_E2_2_FD_194570 | JGI IMG/M metagenome (GOLD analysis project Ga0302222, IMG submission 194570) | Peat permafrost microbial communities from Stordalen Mire near Abisko, Sweden - II_Palsa_E2_2 | ecosystem: Environmental > Terrestrial > Soil > Palsa > Peat permafrost | place: Sweden... | reverse complement strand
TTAGTATTTGTAGTATCATTCATTACTTGGACCCTCCACTTATTCAAATGATTTGCTAACCGCATTTATCATTTTGGCACTTTGATGCCGTATCTTTAGGGGGATGGGTCCATTCTATTAGGTTTAGACATTTTGCTGATGAAAAACTTTCCATTAGCTTATTTTTTAGTCTGGACCCCGGATAAATATCTGTCTCACCCTAGATGCTTTTCTAACAATCGGTGTACAGATATTTTCCGGGGCGACGCCCACCTGATCTTTTCAAGGACAGTGTGTGCTTTACGCAACCATGTCTTGGCAACGAAGGCAGCCAAGGCAAGCGGTAAAACGTTACGCCTTTATAAAAGAAGATTGAGAGAAGGCATTTATTAGCCTTATGCAAAATGCCGCACCTCTCCCGGTCCACTTAAATTACACACACAGCGCACACAAATACTGGGATGCAAGCTGTCTTGTCCCACATCCGCACGATAATGCCAACAACGTTCACATTTTGGATCGGTTGAAGGCTGTACCTGAATCGCCAAGCCGGTCATCTGTGATACTTCCAATGCATTGGGTTTTTCAGAAAACGGTTTGACGATTGCATCAGACGTGATTAAAACGAAACGCAATTCATCTTCTAATTTTTTCAGAATCGTCGCGATGGCTTCATCGGCATACAATGTCACCACGGCTTGTAAGCCTGCCCCGATTTTCTTTTCCGCACGCTGCGTTTCTAAAGCTTTATTCACTTCTGTTCGCACTGCACGAATTAAATGCCACGCCTCATCAGAAATAACAGGATGCGCATTGGGAGTGGGTAAACCTTGGTACCACTTTGCCATGGCAATGCTTTTTTCTGTCACCCCGGGAATATTGGGCCATAGCTCTTCTGCCGTAAAACTTAAAATGGGCCACAACCAACGTGACAAGGCGTTCACAATATGGAACAACGCCGTTTGTGCCGAAAGGCGCGCAAGACTTTCTTTATAAGCCGTATATTGCCGATCTTTAATAATATCCAAATAAAAACTGCCTAAATCGACCACACAAAATTGATGTAACCGTTGATAGATATGATGGAACTCAAAATCTGAATACATCTTTTGAATACTGTCTTGTGTGGCAGCCGTCACATCTAAAATATACCGATCTAACGGCAATAGTTTTTCAGTTGGCAAACAATCCGCCTGCGTAAACCCATTTAGATTTGCCAACAAAAACCGTGCGGTATTGCGAATACGGCGATAGGCATCCGCCGTGCGATTTAAGATTTCGTCAGACAAATTCATTTCCACTTTATAATCTAACGAAGCCGCCCATAAACGAATGATGTCTGCGCCATATTTTTCTAACACATCATCTGGGGCCACCACATTGCCCAATGATTTAGACATTTTTCTGCCTTCACCATCCACAATAAAGCCATGGGTGAGCACCCGCTTGTAGGGCGCAACGCCATTCATGGCAACAGACGTGGTGAGAGATGAATTAAACCAACCGCGATGTTGATCAGAACCTTCTAAATACACATCGGCAGGAAAGCTTAAATTGTCACGCTGCTTCAACACCGCTTCGTGTACAACGCCAGAATCAAACCACACATCCAAGGTATCCAGGCTTTTTTCGTACTGATCGGCGTTAGTAACGCCTAACTCGGCTAGGCTGAGCTCATGCCAAGCTTCAATCCCTTTTTCTTCAAAGCGTTGTGCGATTTTTTCAAACAACGCACTCATATCAGGATGCGGCTCACCCGTTTCTTTATGCAGAATTAAACACAGAGGTGTACCCCATGTTCTTTGTCGTGAGATGCACCAATCAGGGCGATTTTTGACCATGTTTTCGATACGCGCTTTGCCCCAATCCGGCACCCAATTCACGGTTTGAATTTCGGCCAATGTTTTTTCACGTAGATCATTCTGATCCATGCTGATAAACCACTGCGCCGTCGCCAAAAAAATAATCGGCGTTTTGTGACGCCAGCAATGGGGATAACTGTGGCTGATTTGACCGCGATACAACAAGGCCCCTTTTTCTGCCAACACGTCTAATAAAATGGTTTCGCCTTTTTTAATAAACAGCCCTTCAACATAAGGGGTACCTGCGATGTAACACCCATTTTTACCGACAGGATTTTCAAGTTGAATGCCATGACGCAAGGCCACTTCGTAATCGTCTTCACCATGAGAAGGCGCGGTGTGCACCGCACCCGTACCCGCATCATCCGTCACATGATCGCCGATTAAAACAGGCACTTGTTTATCAATAAACGGATGTTGCACCAATAAGTCCGCCAATGTTTGCCCTTTGACAGTGGCAATCACTTTTGCGTGTTCTACCCGTAACATTTCTGTGACAGCACTTAAACGACAAGCCGCCACAATAATGGATTCGGTTTTATCGTTCAGCGCTATTTCTGCCAAAACATAATCAAAATCAGGGTTCACGCTCACCGCTTGGTTACCGGGCAAGGTCCAAGGCGTGGTGGTCCAGATCACCACACCTGCATCCACGGGCAAGGCATGCGCAAAAGCCTTTTGCCAAGCAGTGGCGTTCACGATGTTAAATTTTACCAAAATAGAAGGTGAGGTTTTGTCTTGGTATTCCACTTCTGCTTCTGCCAAAGCGGAAGCACAATCCAAACACCAATGCACGGGTTTTAAACCACGACGCACATGACCATTGTCATAAATCTTTTTTAAAGACCGCACTACATTGGCTTCGAAATCAAAATCCATGGTGCGATAGGGATGTTCCCAATCGCCCAAAACACCCAAACGTATAAACGCTTCTTTTTGCAACTCAATTTGCGAAGCAGCATAAGCACGACAATGCTCACGAAATTCTTTTTCTGTGATTTTGACGCCCGCTTTGCCAAATTTCTTTTCTACATTCAATTCAATTGGCAAACCATGACAATCCCAACCCGGGACATACGGTGCATGCTTACCCAACAAACGCTCGGACTTACAAATCATGTCTTTTAGAATTTTATTGACGGCATGCCCCATGTGAATTTTACCATTCGCATAGGGAGGGCCATCATTTAAAATAAATTGTGGCAACGTCGTGTTTTTTTCATGGAATTTTTTAAAATTGGGATCGGCTTGCCATTTTGCCAAAATAGCAGGTTCTTTCTCTTTTAAGTTTGCCTTCATCGAGAAAGACGTTTCTGGCAAATTCAACGTGGTTTTATAATCTTTACTTTCCATTATACCATCCCAAAAAATAATTTTGCCTGATGTAAATCATCCTGCATTGCGTGTATTAATTGCGCTTCGCTTTCAAAATGTTTCATATCACGTATTTTTTTAAAAAATTGCACACTGACTTTTTTGCCGTAAGCATCCAATTTTTTATCAAACACGAAAACTTCTAATAATTGCGTGTCATCTTTGTCGTACATCGGGCGTGGCCCTAAACTCGCCACCCCTTCTACAGGTTCATCAAATAAACCCAACACCTTCACCGCAAAAATCCCAGCAAAACACAGCGGATCATTTACCTTTAAATTCAGGGTGGGAAAGCCAAAATGCCGCCCCCGCTTTGCCCCATGAATCACATGCCCTGTCACCACCGGGGCATGCCCCAACAAAGCGTGTGCGGCGGCCAACTCGCCTTGCATCAGTAAATGCCGAATGCGGCTGCTGCTAATGCGCACGCTTTCGCTGTTTTGCGTTTGAAGTTGCGTCACACCAAAGCCATGCTTTTGCCCATACTGCGCGAGCAACGCAGCGTTCCCTGCCCGTTTTTTTCCAAAATGAAAATCATCCCCTAAAATCAGCGCCTTTATGTTTAAGGGCAGGATGTATTTTTCAAAAAACCGCTCAGCAGACAATTCGGCCATCGCTTGATTAAAACGTAAGAATAAAATTTCATCGATCCCAGCCGCATGCATCAACCGACATTTGTCTGCAAAGGTATGGATAAAAGAATATTGTTCTTTTAAAAAATATACTTTAGGCGGCGGGTAGAATGTGAGCGCCATCGCCTGCGCTTGCAACGCCACAGCTTGTTTTTTTACTTCACTGAGTAAAGCTTGATGCCCACGATGGACCCCATCAAAATTGCCCAGCGTTAATACCACGCCTTGTGTATGGAACGTGGCGCTTCGAACGATGTCCATATATACCCTGCGTATTTCAAGATGCGAATCCTAGGGGCTGTTGACATTTCTGCTATCTCGGATGAAACACGAAGAGTACGGCCCATACGCCCGCAAAAACCCTAAAGACTACCATGGCTTAGGGTTCAACGAAATACACAAAATCAGTTTACCAGCTCATTACAGACATGTTAGCTTCACTGGCCCATGTTTATTGTAGGTCTGTATTAAAAGGAATGTGATTATGGCCGGTTCACCCCCCTTGCCCAAAAGCGCTCTTGATGATGGGTTTGTGCTTGTGTATGTAGACCCAAATGACACTGAGGACACGTATTCTGTCGTTTCACTTCCCGATCATTCTGATAACGAAGAAGACCCATCCGATACAAATAAATCTATTGATGAAGCAGTGATTGCCCCACATGCCCCCTGCTTACTACCTATTAAAGAGCTTTCAGACCCTACGCAACAAGCACAGACAAATGTAAATACCGTAGAGGATTTAGGAAGACAATTAGCTGCAAAGGTAGCCCGAGTCGATGCCTTAACGGCAAGTCTGTCAAACTTACAGAATAGCGATACTTTTGAGGCGCCCCAGAAACTGCCTGAGGCAAAATTTAGGTCCCTGGGTATCGAGTTGAAGCGCACACAAGAAGAAGTGAATTCACTCCAACAAACATTGGCTCAAGCATCTCAAGAAATTGCTGAATTAAAAGCAGCTTTAGCAAAAAAACAGCCCACTGCTGTATTCTCAAGTTCAGCAAGCAATACCCAAAAAAGACATCCCACTTACGTGATAAACGTATTACCGGATGAAAACCCGAACAGAAAGACGGATGCGCAAAAGAAAAATGGTGGGAAAAAACGCTAGCCTTTTTCGACCTGCCAGCCGAGCAATGTTCAGGATCGCTATGCTGTAACTAGCAGCGATTCTGAACAGTCTTATAGGAGGAGTAAGACGGAAATAGAAAAAGCATCGCTTTTTCCCGCCGAACGCCCTGAGCTTGCGAAGGGCCGGGTTCCTTTGTAACCCATGCTGTCATGATGATGGGTTACGCGAAGACGCTTACCCATCCTACAAAGATTTGTTCTTAAGTTGACGCCATTGCTTGAACGTTACTTCTTCTTAATGCTTAAGCACATTCGATTGTTGTGATACCTCTTCTATGCCTGCTTTTTCAGAAGACCCTGATGGGGGAAGCGTAGCACGCTCTCCGAATGTGAGCGCCGTAGAACGTGGTGGCAAATCCTTGCGTGGCCCCGATTTAATATCACTCATGCCAGGGCGCTGTAGCACTTGGCTCTGACCCACTTGATTTGCTTTATGTTTCTGCATCGCCCTGTGAACAAGTAAACCCAAGCCCGCAGCCAACAATACCACACCGACGGCAAGGCCACCTGTGGCCGCTGCAGCGGCAACCGTTCCCGTGAAAGTCACACCGACAAAAATCGCCGCACTGACGCTGGGGACAAGCATACCCAACCCCATCCCAGCACCAAATCCGATTCCAGCCAGCCCGATGAAGCCCAGTAAACCTAGAAAAATATGCCAATAAGGGGATTTGTTTTTGACAGGAAGACCTGGCTGCAGCGTATCCGCCACGCCGAGAACAACGTCCTGCAATGGCGATGACGCAGAGCTGGTTGGTAATATTTCGGCTGCGGCGCTCGCTGCTGGGTCTGCCTGGACTGTTGAAGACGATGCAAGGGGAATGATGGGCGGCGACCCGACAGGAATGACCGCTGGCTCTATGGGCGACGCCACGCGCGCTGAAAGACGCTTTTTCGCCTCTTCACACACCGCTTTCGCAGCCTCTAGCAACCCCTCCTGAAAAAAAGGTCTAAGATCTTGGAATGGTCCACCCTTAACCCACCCAGCTATCGTATCCTCTTTACTTAAGGGAAACCCATCAATGTCAATGCGCTGAATATTTTCAGCAACCCAAACAATGGATGTTAACAGATCCCTAGCATTCCTATCTGTTACCCCTTCATGCAAGACATAGGCACCCGTCACGTTGTCCCAAAAAAAATGACGTTGTGCGGCATTTTCTGCCTCTTTATCGCCAAAGTTGCTCGAAATATAGTTCAAGTGCTTGCGCACATCCTTTACATCGGGCAATCGCGCCATATCGTCCATTTCAGCGAGGATGAATTCAATCTTGGAAGGTTGAGCGCCTGGCTTTGCTGTCATATGAATCGTAATTTTCATGATTTTTCTAATACTGTTTGTGGATGGGCTGCACTGGGTGCGCGTTCTGCGATGGGTTTAAATACGGTGTCAGATAGTTTCTTGTTGAAGACTATAAGCATGTAAACCCCCTCAGCCGAAAAAGACATTCATCTTTTTAACTTACTTCGACTGGGGAATCAAGCAATAGGTCAGTCGATAACCGGGTTCTGGCATAACCTACAAGACTAAAAAATAAGCATGACGCCCACAGTTTTCATGCCTCAATTCTAAGCTATTGATATTATTTTGTAATATTGAGGATGGGTGATGCACTCACCCACCCTACAAAAGACGGCATCGCATGTAATCAGACCCAGGTTATGAGCCCTGGCCGCTGGGTCTAGGCGTGGTTGGGGGTTCTACTTGCTGATTAAGAACACTGGGCGTTGGTTGAGATGATGCTGATGATGCTGATGATGCGGGCGCAAATGACGCGCCTGTATCCACGTCGTTAAGCGGCTCCTTCCAGTCATCATTACTAAACTCACTGCCTGAAGTGAGGGGAGTTTCGATTGAACTTATTTGCGTCCCCTTGAATTCCTGCATCCTTCGATGAAGCAGCAAACCCAGCCCCACCGCCAACAACACCACGCCAGCGACAATACCACCCGTGGCAGCCGCAGCGGCCACTGTGCTTGTAAAGACAACGCCGGCAAAAATAGCCGTACTGAGGCTGGGCATGAGCATCGTCAAACCCATCCCTGCCCCAAACCCAAGTCCAGCCAGCCCTATGGCGCCCAATAGAGCCAGAAAAATGTTCTGTCCTTTCGATCGCTTGTTTGATTCTTGCGGAGGGGGGGAGATTAGGTATTGGCCGTGAGTATCATGCACCTGCGAAAACGTCATTGTTGGCAATTTGGCGCCACGCGTTTTCTTAAAAGGGGGGAAATCCATAAAAAAGGGGAAATTCATAAGTGACCTCTGGTAAAACACAAAATGGGTACAGACCCAGTGTCTTTAGGCAGTCTGATAAAGAGCCATGTTTTTAACTTACTGACAACGCCAGTGTCAAGATCTAGGTCGACTGGTGGGAATGCACTACCCCACCTCAACCTACAGATCTTGTACGTTGGGATGAGACGGAATAAGTCAGGCAGTGACAGTGAAATCAAGCAATCCGTTCGCGCATCACAGAAAGGCGAAAGCCACTTAAAAATAAAAAGGCAACAAAACTCCCCATACCTAACAGCACAGCGACTGTTAAATAGAGCACACGGGTCATTTTATCGCCGTCTAGCCAAAGGCTGGGATCGTTTGCGAAATACCACACGCACACGCCCATGCCAAGGCAGGCAATGATCACGCGCGTGAAAAATAACAGTTCGTTTTGAATACGGAATAAACCCCGTTTTTGTAAGGTATACGCTAACAAAAAAGTATTGGCTAAAGCGGCAATGGCCGTGGCCAAAGCCAAACCCATATGATGAAAATGTTTAATAAAAGCAGCGTTTAAAACAATGTTTAAAATCATGCAAAAAATCGCAATACGCACCGGTGTTTTTAAATCTTGTTTGGCATAAAAACCGGATGCCAATACTTTGGCCGCCATAAAGCCCAAGATGCCGACTGAATAGGCCAGCAAACATTCTGATGTGGCAATCGCATCCTTTTGCGAAAAGGCACCGTGATAAAACAAAGTAGAGGTCAACGGCAAAGCCAACACACCCAATCCCACCGCAGCAGGCAAGCCCACTAAAAAGACCGAACGCACACCCCAGGCCAAGGTTTCTTTATAATGATGTGCATTGTCTGAAGCATGTTGTCTGGATAATTTAGGCAGCACCACGGTGGCCAAGGCCACACCAAACACCCCTAAAGGAAATTCCATTAATCTGTCGGCATAGTACAACCATGACACGCTGCCCGCAGGTAAAAACGAAGCAAAGGCGCTGTCCACAATCAAATTAATTTGATTCACCGACACACCCACCAAAGCTGGAATCATTAACTTTAAAACTTTTTTAACACGCGCATCTTTAAAACCCAATCGAGGTCGCACCCAAATGCCTCGGGCCTTTAAAAAAGGCAATTGAAATAAAAATTGTAATACCCCACCCAGCAATACCCCCACCGCCAAAGCCATCACCGGCGTGGTAAAAAAAGATGCGAGTAACAGCGAACTGAAAATCATGGACACATTCAACAACACAGGCGTGATCGCAGGCCCCCAAAAGCAGCCATACATATTCAAAATGCCGCTCATAAACGCCGTTAACGAAATCAGAAAAAGATAAGGGAAGGTCACACGCAACATGTCCACCGCCATAGGGAAGCGGCCATCTGCCGTATCAAACCCCGGTGCAAACACCCACACAAAAAAAGCCGCAAACATAATGCCCAAGACGGTGATGATCAAAAGCACCGACCCCAATGATCCGGCCATATCATTGGCAAAGGCCTTCACGCCTTCATCCCCTTCTTTTTCTTTGCATTCTGCCAACACGGGCACAAAGGCTTGCGAAAAAGCGCCTTCTGCAAACAAGCGCCGCATAAAATTCGGGATTTTAAAAGCCAACACGAAGGCATCAAAGCCGCCAGTTGCACCAAATAATGTGGCACCCACCATATCGCGCACGAATCCTGAGATTCGGGATACCAGGGTCATGCTCGATACGGTCAGGGTATTTTTGGCAAGTTCACGACTCATTTAATAGGCTCATCTGGATCGGTATACACATTGGGTTGCGAAGGGGTGGGAGCAGGAAGAGAAGGCTCTGGCGCCACTTGCCCCTCTCTCACAGCTGGCTGTTGAGGTGCCACATTGGCACTTGGTTCCGCGGCCGTGTCGTAATGAAGTGGCGCAGAAAGGTTACCCCCTGCAACGCCTGTTTTGGATTGCACCGTGGCAGCCCAAGACAGGCCAGGTCGCGTTGTGACTTTGGGTAACGCCAGCAATATCAAGCCTGAAATAATCAATACCAGAGGCATGGTAATGGGCACCATTTTAGGGTTCCTGCGATGCGCTTTATATTGTAAAAAACCAAATATCGTGAGCGCGACCCCAGCCGCATAACTCAACCCCAGCATCACTTGCGTGACCAACTGCACCGGTCCAAAAAGATTATCGGCGATTTCACCAAAGCTCGCCTCAGCAAAGACTGTCGTCGACACGAATACTAATAATAAAAAAAAGTGTTTCATTGCTCACCTCATATTAATGTCTTGAATTTTTATAAAATCATTATAATCGTTTTGGATCAAAGTAATGCTTCATGAATAGATCAAAGGGCTCCGCAGGCAATGCCTCGATAGCCGCCGCCCGACGCCAAGACTCCGCTGCTTGCTGCGTCATTTTTATCATTATTTCTGGCGCCAAACGCATGGTTTTGAGTATATCAAAATGTGCATGGGCGATCTCCATACTCATCTTAAAAAAATTGCCGCCATGGGCCGCCATGCGACTGGCCAATTGATAAGAAGGCAACAGCCTGGGATCGTTCAACCGTGCCTGGGCTTCAGTCAACGCAGCAGAAAAATCATGGACTTGATAAATCTCGTCTAATAAATCAGCCACACAAGCTAAGGATTGCGTGATAGATTGCCCGAGCGTGGCCAAAGGGATTTCTTTTTCATGCGCCGATAATGTGATGCCAGGTCTTCTGCCTTCGTTCACCGCTTTACGTAAATTTTCATCAATCTGTTTTTGTTCGGCCTGTAAAATCACAGGGCTGTCTATAAGCAAACACGAAAATAATAAAATATCTAAAAAGCGTAAGGCCCTTTCATCCACGCCGACAGGCGAAAAGGGATAGAGATCTAAAGTACGCACCTCAATATATTCCACACCCCTTTCAGACAAAGCGTGCACCGTGCGCTCCAAAGGGCGCGGCACGCGTTTGGGGCGGATGCTGCCATAAAATTCGGCTTCAATTTGCAAAACATGGGCATTCAACTGTAACCATTCTTCACCCTGCTTCACACCCAGGGCTTCAAATTCTGGGTCCACCGTTAACAAGGCTTGCTTTAATCCGCTGACATACGTTTTAAGATCATCGTAGGCGATCTGCATTTTATCGTGCGTACGATTTTTATAACCGATATCGCTCAAGCGCAAACTCACGGCATAAGGATGGGCATAATACTGTTTATCTTCTATGGGGAAACGATGGGGTTCATGGGCAAAGAATGAAGGACAAACATTAGGCGAAGCCCCAAATAAATACGGAATAAGCCAACCCACACGATGATAGTTACGGATGATCCCAAAATAACAATCGGTCACAGGATCGGGCGTGGGCGTGCGCTTTAAATGGTGATGAATCTGTTTTAAAAAATCAGCGTCGTATGAAATATTATAATGCACGCCTGCGATGGTCTGCATCGCACGGCCGTAACGCAGACCTAAACCTTTACGATACAAATGCTTCAAGCGTGCCATATTGGATTGCCCATACTGGGCCAAAGGAATTTCGTCATCTTCTGTTAAGACACAAGGCATACTGCAAGGCCATAACATTTCATTGTCTAAATGTTGCACCGTAAAGGCGTGAATGCGTTGTAAGTTGGCAACGGCATCATGCAATCCCGTTGAAGGCGCCGTAATAAACTCAAGTAAACTTTCTGAAAAGTCAGTGGTAATTTCGTCGTGCGTAAAAGCAGCCCCCAGCGCCGTTGGATGTGGCTTTTGCGAAAGATAGCCAGCTTCATCAATCCGTAAACTTTCTTTTTCCACACCCCGACGTATTTTTTTTAAATCGTCTAAACAATCGGTGTTTTTTAAATCACGAACAATATTGGGTAATGATTCAAACATTCAGTCCTTTTTCCCCGTAAGCGTTTAGTCCTATGCCAAAATTTTCAAGAACGTTCATTTTTGAGACAAGATTGCGTATAAAATCGAGAGAAAAGCGCAGCATACGAGCTGTATGTGAGCATTTTCCCGATGATTTTAGACGCAATATTGGCCAAAAAGGGGCGTTCCCAGCTACAGGGTGAACAGCTGCTTGTCTCCCTGTCGAAACAGCCCAAGAGTGTACGCGGTTTTAAGCAAAATTGACTACCCTTCAGCGCACACCGTTTCATGTTTTTTCCGGAGTCCCATGCGCATACGTGGTTTTAATTTGGTTGAAGTCACCTGCTGTATCGTCATTTTAGGCTGCTTAGCGGGCAGTATGGGCACACATCACGTTAAAGCAGTCGCAGTTGATACCCACGATCACTTAATGTGCGCCCATAACAATATAGCGGTAAAGGTGACTGTTATTTCAAGCGTCACGCCTTAGGGGTGAGCAAATTGCAAGATAAAAAGGGATGTGAAGAAGGGACGGCACGTTAGATCGGCCGCCATGACCAGTGCAGCCAGATCATGTTTACTTCAAATCACAGGATGCCTTAAACACACCGCACAACTCGGGTCTTTGCTTAATGGAATGCGCTTCAGGCTGTGTGTCGTGCCATCAAAATGATGTAACACAGGCGGCTGTGGGGTCTTTAACAAAAATTGCAATGCCATTAAAGCCATCATATTGCCCACCATTCCGGCAACAGGCCCCATCACCCCTACTTCTTGGCACGAGACGCGCTGCTCTTGCGCAAATTCTGGAAACACACACGCATAACAGGGCGCTGTTTCTAAATACCCTTGGTATAAGGCCCATTGTCCAGCCCATTGAATCGCCGCGCCCATAACAAGGGGTTTACGGTATTGCACACTCAACCGGTTCAAAGCAAAACGTGATTTAAAATTATCCGTGCCATCTAAAATCAAATCGAGATCGCTCAAATGCAATCCCATTTCACTTTCAGATAATTTTTGATGAATGGCTTCTACTTGCCCGTGCCGATTCAATTTTTGACATTCGCGGGCCGCCACAATGGCTTTGGCTTCACCAATATCTGTTTCACGGTACGCAATTTGTCGATGTAAATTGGAAACTTCAATGTGATCATAATCAAACAAGCGTAAAAAATTCACGCCCGCGCCCGCCAAATACAAGGCCGCAATGCTGCCCAATCCGCCCATGCCAACAATACCGATACGGGCATTTTCTATGGCTTTTTGTCCGATAAAATCCACTTCTGGTAAAACCAATTGGCGGCTGTAGCGTTGAAGGAGCGCGTCGTTCATAAAAGCTGCCCCACCAAAATACGAGGATGCTGTTGCTGATCTGGAATCGAGGCCACAACATGAAAATGATGCACTTCTAATAAAGCCATCAATGCCGGTGCTTGTGTCGAACCATGCTCTAAAAAAATATACCCTTTCGGTTTTAAAACACGTTTCGCGTCTTTTAAGATTGCACGATACGCATCTAAGCCATCTTTTCCTGCCACCAACGCGTCACGCGGTTCAAAGGCAATCTCGCCGTTTAAATGTGCGTCATCCTCGGCCAAATACGGAGGATTACTGACCAAAACATCCATGCTGTGTGCGCCCAATGCGGCCAGCCAATCACTTTCTAAAAAAGTAATATCCACCCCGATCTTTTTTGCATTATCTTTTGCAACGCTTAACGCTTGTGGCGAGCAGTCAACAGCCACAACCTGCCAAGCAGCACGCATTTTTTTTAACACGATGGCGATGATGCCAGAACCCGTTCCCAAATCGGCAAGATGAATAGAGGGGTGATTCGGTAATAGATTGAGCACAGCTTCAATCAAACACTCTGTTTCAGGTCGCGGAATCAGCGTCGATTCATTCACTAAAAAGGAATCATCCCAAAACGCTTTTTCCCCCACCAAATACGCCAATGGCTTACCTGCCACACGTTGGGTTAACCAGGTGTTCAGCTGCGCCAGCGTGGCCGCATCCAGACTATCTTCACCATGCGCATAAAGATAACTGCGATCTTTTTTTAAAACGGCACTTAATAAATAACTGGCTTCGCGTGACGGATCGTCACAGGCTGACAATTTTTCCGTCGCCATGATCAAGGCAGTTTTAATTTGCATTGTCGAAACGTCCAACCCTAGGACACGCCCCAATGCGCCAGTATTCAAGAACGTTCTTATCTACGCAGTGCCTCACGATCATGCCTCACCCACCATTTCGGCTAACAAATCCGCCTGATGCTCACGGCGTAAACTGCCGACCAATTCAGTCATGTCGCCCATCATGATGGCATCCAATTGATACAACGTTAAATTGATACGGTGATCGGTGACACGGCCTTGCGGATAGTTATAGGTACGAATCCGCGCACTGCGATCGCCACTGCCCACCAACACACGACGCGTGGCTGCGGTGGCTTGCGTTTGTTTTTCACGCTCGGCTGTCAACAAGCGACTTTGTAATAAACTCATCGCTCTGGCACGGTTTTTATGTTGCGAACGTTCGTCTTGGCATTCCACCACCGTCCCTGTGGGGATATGGGTAATACGAATGGCCGAGTCGGTTTTATTCACGTGCTGTCCACCGGCGCCTGAAGCACGGTAGGTATCAATGCGCAAATCACTGGGCTTAATTAAAATTTCGTCGACCGTTGCGACCTCTGGCATCACTGCCACTGTGCACGCACTGGTATGAATCCGCCCTTGGGCTTCTGTTTCTGGCACGCGTTGCACACGGTGCCCACCCGATTCAAATTTTAAATACGAATACGCACCCTGCCCCACCACGCGCGCAATCACTTCTTTAAAACCACCGTGTTCACCCAAACTTTCGTTAATCAGCTCGATGCGCCAACCTTGGCGCTCAGCATAGCGTGAGTACATTTTAAATAAATCGCCGGCAAAAATGGCGGCTTCGTCCCCACCTGTTCCGGCGCGCACTTCTAAAAAGATATTGCCATCGTCTGCCGGATCTTTGGGCACCAACATGGCCTCTAATTCCAATTGATAATCCATTTGGGCTTTTTGAGAGGCAGCGATATCTTCTTCTGCCATCAGGCGTAAATCGTCATCTGCTTCAGCTTGCAGCATCTCTTTGCTGTCTGCTTCGGCTTGCACAGCTTTGCAATAGGCGACGTAAATGCGACTGAGATCTTCGAGTTCGGCATATTCTTTAGATAATTTTTTAAATTTATCGACGTCTTTAACCAAATCGGGATCATTTAATAAATGCGCCAATTCTTCATGACGCAAAACCAAATTTTGTAACTTTTGTTGAATCGAGTCTTTCATAGTGAATATTTAACTTAACTGTGTTTGAAAATAGAAACCATGCGTTCTAATAAAGTGGGATCATCAGCCCATTCCACTGCTTTTAAACGCTCCGTAGGAAGATGCAATAATTTTTGTGTTAAGGCCCGCGCTTGCCACAGCAGTACGGTTTCGGCAGGCGTTCCGGCTTGTAACATCGCCACCGCTTCGGCTGCAATGGTGTTTTGCACTTCATCCGCATGCAAACGGTATGCTGCAATCAAACGGCTTACATCGCGTGTGCGATACCATTTCATATACGTGTGCGCTTTTTGTTTTAATAAAGACTCGGCCAACGTGCCGGCCATTTGTCTGGCCACTTTGCTTTCCATCACCATATTGGCCAAATCGTCAATATTATATAGATACACGTCAGCTAAATTTTGCACTTCTGCTTCGATATCACGTGGCACACCCAAATCAATGAGCAACATCGGTTTGTGTTTACGCAATTTAATCGCACGCTCGATGGCCCCCTTCCCTAAAATAGGCAAGGTACTGCGCGTGGCGGTGATGACGATATCGGCCTGAGGCAATACATCGTGTACCTGATTCAATGACAAAGCCGTCGCTTGAAAACGTTCGGCCAGCGCTTCGGCACGATCTATTTTGCGACTGGCAATGGTGAAAGAATGACACCCGCGTGAAGCCAAGTGTGTGGCCACTTCGGCAATCGTTTCCCCCGCCCCCAGTAACAACACCCGCGTTTCGGCCAACGAGGCAAAAATCTGGCTCCCCAATCGCACCGCAGCCCCCGCCACAGAAACCGCATGTGCATTGATATTGGTTTCATGTCTGGCTTTTTTGGCAGCCTGAAAGGTCATTTGCGATAAGCGTGATAAGACCGGCCCTAAGGTGCCTTCCGCTTGGGCCACACTGACGGCGTCTTTTAACTGCCCCAGAATTTGCGTTTCGCCCAACATCATGGAATCAAGGCCCACGGCCACTTGCATGATATGTTGGGTGGCGCTTAAGCCTTCTAGACAGTACAGAGGGGGTGCCCCCTGATTTAAAGCATGAAACCATGACAAAACAGGCGCTGCATCATCTGCTTCGATAATCCATTCCGTGCGGTTACACGTAGAAAGCAGCACACATTCTGCGATGCCAGGCTGCGATTTCATCTGAATTAAGGCCGACGGCAAATCAGAAACGGCAAAACGCTCGCGCGCTTCTACACTCGCCATCTTGTAATTTAGCCCCACACAAAAAAGCCCCACGCCTGCCTCACAAAACAAATTAAGGTTTTTTTTCGCCCGCCGATAAACGTTGTAAGTGAACCAACCAAGACATCGGACGGTCTGATTAAGCGGTTCGGGTAAATCAGAGCGGCCCCGACGGATAAGGAGCCAGCCCATCATGCGCACCAGATTATATATTGCGGGCCTTGTTATGGCGACCACCGCGTGCTTAAGCCTATCCGAGGTCGGGTTGGCTGAAACCCCTTCTGCTGCCCAACAACCTGATAATCCTGCCTTATTGGATGCTTTAAGTGGCGAATGGGCCTTAATGCAAGGGGATGAAAAGCAGGCCCTGAGCTTCTATCTGCAGGCCTTATCTGAAAGCCGTGATATCAAAATAGCCGAAAGAACGGCTGCATTGGCGTTGAATTTTGGGGATGCCAAAGCGGCTTACACTGCTGCCAAAGTGTGGGCGCAGCTGGCGCCGACCTCGGGCAAAGCCCAAGAATTGAATATGCACCTGGCGTTTTTATTGGGTGATATCGCGAACCAAACCGCCGCATTTAATGCTTTCTTAAAAAGTGATTACGAGGCTAAAGACGAAAGTCTGGCCGAGTTATACCAAGGCTTATCCGCCACAGAGAGGGCGCGTTTACGGAACTTAACCCAAACAGCCACAAGCGCAATGCCCCATGCTGAAATACTGTGGTTGGCCATCGCGCATTTTCATTTCCAAGATAAAAATTACGACGCATCCTTACAGGCTGATAACGCAGCACTCGCGCTTAATAAAGATTTTCGTGCCGGTATTTTCTTTAAATCAGAATTATTACGTTTACAAAAAGGCGAAGATGCCAGCTTGAATTACATTGTGGGCGTGGCCAACAAAAGCCAAGACGCTGATGTGTTGATGTATGCGGCTGATCTCGCTTTAAAAGAGAAAAAATTAAACGTGGCCGCCCCGTTGTTAGAAAAACTCAGCCACACTGATAAGCGTTCTGCCGCGCTCTTGTATTTGGCGCAATTGTCTTTAGATAAAAAAGAAAATGAACAGGCAGTTTCGTATCTTAAACAAGTCAAAGAAGATCCACTCTATGCTGATGCCGCAGCGTATTTTTTAGGTCGCATCAACGAAGAACAAAAATCGTATGCCCAAGCTGTGTCGTATTACAAACAAGTACAAAGTGGTGAATACGAAATCACCTCACATGTTTTTGCCTGTGATATTTTGGTAAAACAACAAAAATATGAAGAAGCCATTGCGATGTTAGATGCCGTGAACCCCAAAGATTTAGATGAACTAAAAGTGCTAAGCTTGCGTAAAGCCGATGCTTTATTTCAAGCAGGTAACAGTCAAGGGGCGTATGACTTATTAGAATTGACCTTAAGGGATATCCCCAATGATGTGGATTTAGAATATGCCCAAGCTGTGTCGGCAGAACAGATGGGCAAATACGACATCATGGAATCCCGATTTAGAGACGTCATCAAACAAGATCCCAAACATGTCGATGCCTTAAATGCCTTGGGTTACAATTTTGCGAATCGCAAAATCCATTTGGATGAAGCCTTAAGTTTGTTAAAACGCGCGTATGATTTAGATCCTAACAACCCATTGGTATTAGACAGTTTAGGTTGGGCCAATTACCGCGCCGGCAATTATAAAGAAGCAGAACGTTATACCCAAAAAGCCTTGGATATTGTATACGACGCTGAAATTGCCTCACATTTAGGGCAAATTTTATGGGCTGCGGGAGATTATAAATCAGCACGTGATACTGTGAATTCAGCCCTTTCCAAAAATCCGCATCATGCGCTGTTGCAAAGCTTGGCAAAGCAATATGATAGACCGGCTGGCGCGGATGTGAAGACTGCAAAAGAAGTGCATTTTTAAGGGATGTGAGGGGGCAATGAAAATACCCAACCTCCGGTTTTGAAACAGTCTTGACGTGACAGTCCATCATGAAAATTCAGCTTACGTGGCGCGGCTTCGTTTCTCAATCTTTCAGATGGATTGCGTCACAAAAACGGCCTAACATCCTAAGGCTTCGCTCACATAACGACGCGGGCCTTACGTTGGCGACCGTGGGTAAACAGTTACCGGCTTTCTGCAGCAACGGCTTCCTGGCTGCTTCAAGCACAATGATTGATTAGGGAAATGCTTATGACCTTCCTAAAACGCCTGTTCTTACTCACCCTCTTTCTCTCTCTCACCCACTGCGTCAACCTGCAACCCACAGAACCTGTCACAATCATTCCAGGCAAAACCTGGGTGATGACAGGTAAAATAGCGGTGAAAAACGAAGACACTCAGGCTGGCGAAAGTGGTTACATTCGTTGGCAACAAGTCGCCGATCATTATGATATTGAAGTGATGGGAACATTGGGCTTGGGTGCGAAACGCTTAATCGGCAATGCGCATACCGCCACCTTACTCGATAGCAGTGGTTCAGTGGTCACCGCCGGTGGACCCGAAGCCTTAATGCAAAAGCATTTCGGTTGGTCTTTGCCGGCGGCCGCTTTTCAAGCCTGGGTAGAAGGCAAACCAGCGCCTGCCATCCCGCACAAAATACATAAGAACAAGGCAGGACAAATTGATCAACTGCAACAGTTGGGTTGGCAGCTTCACTTTGACGCATTTGAGGCAGGCAAACCCACGCGGATTATTTTAAGCAAAGCGCCGCTGCGGATTAAGCTGATTATTAATGAGAGAAAGCGGTATTGAAAATTCTTTGATAGTCTGGCAGTCCATCTTCGTTTTTCGGTCTTTCGGATGGATTGCTTCATAAAAACAGCCATAGACCTGCTGCTTTGTTCAAGTTTGGCTTGCCGTTTTTATTCGCAATGACGGCGCTGACCGTAAACGATCACCGATTTACGCAACAGCACCCGCAGTATTTTTCATATGCTGATGATGATCTGCGGCCAACAACATATACATCGCCGGCACCACCAATAAAGTAAATAACGTGCCAATCGAAATACCGGTCACAATCACCAAGCCCATATTAAAACGCCCCACGGCCCCGGCTCCGGATGCCATCACCAACGGAATCACACCCAACACCATCGCGGCAGTGGTCATTAAAATAGGCCTTAGCCGAATCCCTGCTGCCAATTCAATCGCTTCGCGTTTTGATTTACCAGCCATTTGCTGATGATTCGCAAACTCCACAATCAAAATACCATGCTTACTGATTAACCCAATTAAGGTCACCAAACCCACTTCTGTATAAATATTTAAACTGGCTCCGCCCACACCCAATGAAATAAAAATCAAAGCACCGCAAATGGACATCGGCACACTCACCAACACAATAAACGGATCGCGAAAACTTTCGAATTGTGCTGACAAAGCCAAGAAAATAATAATCAAGGCAAACGCAAAGGTCACCACCAAGCCAGAAGACTCTTGCACATATTGTCGCGATTGCCCGGCATAATCCACGCTATACCCTTGGGGTAAATTTTCTTTGGCAATGCTTTTCATTGTTTCGATTGTTTCGCCTAAGGTAACCCCAGGAAACGGTACCCCAGAAATAGTTGCTGAGTTTAATTGTTGAAAATGGTTTAACGATTCTGGCACCACAGCCGTTTTTAAATCGACAACCGTCGACAAAGGCACCATGCTCCCATTTTTGGCATGAATATAATAATCATTCAATTGGTCAGCATTTAAACGTTCGCTTTGCACCACCTGCGGTATCACCTTATAAGAGCGCCCAGCCAAGCTAAAATAGTTGACATAGTTTTGCCCCAACATCCAACTTAAATCACTGCCCACATCGCTCATTTTTAAACCCATCAAGGCAGCTTTTTCGCGATCGATCAAGACTGTGGTTTGTGCCTTATCAATTTTCAGATCATTATCCATAAAAATGAACATACCGCTTTTTTGGGCTTTGTCTTGGATGTCTTGTGCCACATCATTTAATCTGTCGAATGATTCGGTGGTTTGAATCACAAATTGCATGGGTAAGCCACTGCCCCCGCCCGGTAAAGGCGAAGGTTGAAACACAGCCACGCGTGCCCCCGCAATTTTATCCATTAAACCTTGCGCTTCTGCCTGAATCGCATTCGCATTTTTCTTGCGTTCATCCCAAGGCTTTAACACCATCCCGGCAATGCCTGAATTTAAACCGCTCACCCCATCCAATTGAAACACATGCCCGGTTTCTGGGAAGGAAGCAAAATCTTGCTGCACTTTTTTCGTGCTCAATTGTGTTTGTTCTAATGTCGCATTGGGTGCGGTCGAAACAAACGACAGTAAAACACCCTGATCTTCTTGTGGCGCCAACTCTGTTTTGGCGGTGGCGTATAAAAAATAAATACTGGACAGAATAATCAAAGCAAATGTCGCAGTCACCGGTAAATAATTCAAAGCCCCATGTAACAGCTGCGCATAACGTTTCTGAAGTTTTTCAAAAACATGATCGATTTTGGCCACCAAGCCATTTCTGTTTTCTGGATCATGCGGCTTTAACATGCGTGAGCACATCATGGGCGAAAGGGTTAAAGCAATCACAGCAGAAACCGTCACCGCACCGGCTAAGGTAAACGCAAATTCAGTGAACAAGGCTCCCGTTAAGCCCCCCATAAACCCAATGGGCACATAAACGGCCACCAATACAATCGTCATCGCAATAATCGGGCCCACCAATTCGTGCGCACCCAAAATGGCGGCTTCGAAAGGCGATTTTCCTTCTTCAATATGGCGGTTCACATTTTCCACCACAATGATGGCATCATCCACCACCAAACCAATGGCCAACACCAGAGCCAAGAGCGTTAACAAATTGATGGTGTAACCCAATACCAACATCACAAAAAACGTACCAATCATCGACAAGGGCATCGCGATCACAGGAATGATGACCGATCGCACGGAACCCAAAAATATAAAAATCACCAGCGTGACGATGATCAAAGCTTCAACCAAAGTGTGCACCACTTCGTCAATGGAGCTGCTCACAAACTTCGTGGCATCGTACACAATTTTGCCATCCAATCCCGCTGGAAGTGCCGCTGTGATCGTGGGGAACACTTCACGAACCCGTTCGATCACCGTTAACAAGTTCGCCGTGGGCGCCACTTTAATCCCGATATACACGGCCGTTTTGCCATCAAAGCCCACCGCGGTATCATAATTTTCGGCACCCAAAGTAATATTGGCGACATCCCCTAAACGCACGTTGGTGCCATTCACCGTTTTAATAATCAATTTTTCGAATTCTTCGATGCTATGCAAACCTGTTTCAGCCGTTAAATTCACGGTATACATTTGCCCCTGCGTGCGGCCCACAGCAGCAATAAAATCATTGTTCGCTAAAGCGGTGCTGACATCGGTTGGGCTCACCCCCATGGCCGCCAGACGTTTGGGATCGAGCCAAGCCCGCATGGCAAATTGACGCTGACCTAAAATTTCGGCCGTTTGCACGCCTTCTACCGTTTGTAATTTTGGCTGCACCACACGAATTAAATAATCGGTGATTTTGTTGGTGGGCAAGACATCACTGTAAAAACCCATATACATAGAATCGATGGTTTCGCCCACAGCAACAGTCAAAACAGGTTGTTGCGATCCGGTGGGCAATTGGTTCAATACGGCATTCACTTTCGTGTTGATTTCTGTCAATGCTTTATTGGGGTCGTAATTCAAGCGCAAAGTGGCCGAAATGGTGCTGACATTTTGTGAACTGGTAGAAGACATGTAATCAATCCCATTCGCTTGGGCGATGGAATTTTCAAGCGGCGTGGTAATAAAGCCGGCCACCAAAGCAGGATCGGCCCCCACATACGTCGTGGCCACTGTGACCACGGCATTTTGCGTTTCTGGGAATTGTCGTACCGTTAACACACCAATGGATCGCACACCCAATACCAAAATGAATAAACTCACCACGGTGGCCAGAACGGGCCTTCTGATAAACAGTTCTGTAAATTTGGGTTTTTTAGACATTATTCATCCACAGGTTTGGGATTGACATCATTGCTTGGCACAATCTCATTATTGATGGCCACTGCACTGCCATTTTTTAATTTTAATTGTCCGCTGGTGATCACGGTGTCACCTTCTTTTAAACCCGAAAGAATCTCGACCTGATCACCGCGTGACTCCCCCGTATTCACAAAAGCTTGTTTGGCAGTCAATTGTGTCTTGCCTTCTTTTGTGGGTGTTTCTTCTACTAAATACAAGGTGGCCCCGTACGGATTAAAACTGATGGCTGTTTGTGGCACGGTTAATTTTGATTCAACCTGTCCCGTTTCAAGATCCACATTGGCAAACATACCCGGCAATAATTCAGCTTTTGGATTCTCTATCAAGGCTTCGATTTGCACATTGCGTGTGGCCGGATCAATTTTGGGATCGATGGCGGCCACTTTCCCTGTAAAACGGGTATTGGGAAAAGCATCCGCATGTAAAGTCACCACCTGATCTAATTGAATGCGCGAAACATATTGTTGCGGCAAGGTAAAATCGATATAAATTGGATTGAGTGATTGCAAGCTCACCACTTTGTCACCGGCATTTAAATATTGTCCTGGATTCACCAAAGTGATCCCCAACTTGCCTGCAAAAGGTGCGCTAATGCTTTTCTTTTCCACCAAGGCTTTTTGCTGTTCTACTTGCGCTTGTTTGGATTTTAAATCGGCCTCGTCATTATCAACGGTGGCTTGGCTCACGGCACGGGCTTTTAATTGGGCTTTGTCTCGCTTTAATGTGATTTCTGCTAAAGCGGCAGCGGCTTCGGCTGCATGTAAAGCGGCCACTTCGTTATCTGCATTGAGTTGCATTAACACAGCCGCCTCAGCCACATCATCACCTGATTTAAAATGAAGACTGCGCACCAAACCCGCCACTTCGGTGGTCACATCCACACCTTGCACGGCACGCAGTGTGCCCACAGAAGACAAACGGGGTTGCCAAGGCAATGTTTGAGCCTTAATCGTAGAAACAGTGATGACTGGCGCTTTATTGTGGGATAAATAATTTTTAATCATTTTGGCTTTAAAAATCTGAAAGCCAAAAATGCCCCCGAATAACAGGCCCATGATGATCAACATAATGACCATTCTTTTTTTCATGTGAAAAACCCCATGTTTATTTAGAGGTGGTTGCATCAATCTCCAGCCTCCGTCATTGCTTGCGTCCCCGGTGTGGCAAGCCATACGGACATGATGGATTGCCACGGTCGCAATGACGAAGGCGGATCATGTCTATATCTATTGATGCCACCAACCGCCACCCAAAGACTGAAACAACGCAACCGTGTCCGCATACCGCAACGCTTCCACCTGTACACGATTGATTTTGGCTTGCTGGTATTGTTGTTCTGCACTCAACAAATCAAGATAACTCGCTGCACCCAAGGCATAACTTTTTTCACTTAAATTCAATGTGCCCTTGGCGAAAGATTCTGCTTCGCGTCCTATGCGCAAAGCTTCAGCATCGTCAGACAACGCACGCAAACTGTCGGCCACATTTTGAAACCCTTGTAATACCGTTTGCTGATATTGCGCTTTGGCTGCATCCCAAGCAGCAAGGCTTGCCCGTCTTTTTGCAAGCAACGTGCCACCATGAAAAATCGGTTGTGTCAGGCCAGCTGTCACACTCCACATATTGCTGCCGGCAGAAAACAATGAACTGAACGTGGCCGCTTCAGACGCATCTGCAGCTGATAAATTAATTTGCGGAAACAATTGCGCCGTGGCCACGCCCACTTGGGCCCCGGCTTGATGCATCAACGCTTCTGCCGCCAAAATATCGGGGCGTTGACGAACCAAATGTGAAGGCAAAGTGATCGGCAATGTTTTAGGCAGACGAAAATCACTTAAATGAAATTGAGGAAGGCTGCGATCGCTGGGCAATTTACCTGCCAACACCGCCAATTGATGCCGTGTTTGTGCCAGGTTTTTTTCTAAAGACGGTAACGTGGCACGGGCTTGCGCCAACGCCGTACGCTGCGCTAAAACAGCCACTTGAGAAATGGCCCCCAATTGATACTGCTTTTGTGTGGCTTTTAATTGTGTCGATAGCGCCGCAATAATATCGCGCGTGGCTTTCATTTGTTCACGTAAAGAAGCTTCTTTAACCGCCGTGGTCACCACATTCCCTGTTAAGGTTAAATACGCCGCCTGAAGTTGATAATCTTGATAATCCGCTGCCGCCACCAATGATTCTAATTCGCGGCGCCCCCCACCCCAGATATCCAACGAATACGAAACCGCCACCGATGCGTTATAAAGCGTAAAGGGTTTGAGCGATGTGCCAGAAGCGACGCCAAACTCATCTAAGCTGGCAGAGGCCGCTTTTTGACGGCTCCACGAAGGATTGGCATCCACCTGCGGGAAAACCAGCGATCCCCAACTGGCATCGGCCAAAGCCTGCGCCTGACGCACATTCGCTTGTGCCATTGCCATCGTGGGGCTGGCGGCAAGGCTGTCAGCAATCAATTGGCTTAAAGCTTTAGAACGAAACAGATGCCACCAAGCATTGGGAATGGCTGTCACGACTTTAAAGGTTTGTGCATCCCCGGAACGCCCAGCTGTCTTTTTGGGTAAAGGCTCAGCAGTATAATCGGGGTTTTGGGTCGGGGTTTCTGGCGGTGTAAAGTCAGGCCCCACCGCGCAAGCCAACAGGCTGGCAGAAAGGCCAATGAGGGTTAATTTACGACAGAAGTCAGCCATCGAGACACCATCCGTGGGTCTAATATATGCATATCCGATCGTTTTGTAGGATGGGTAAGCACGTACTCGTGCGTAACCCATGCTGCGGCATGCCATGATGGGTTACGCGCAAAGCCGCTTACCCATCCTACGTCAGACATCAGATATTTGATTAAAATTAAAGATGGATGACAAACTAATAATCGTCAAATGGTAAACAAGTCTATCGACATATGTCGATTTGCCTGATATAAACTGAAACAAGCTGTTTTTTATTCAAGATTTGGAGTAGTTATGCCTATCCCCTACATCACAGGCAAAGTCAAACCTCTCGAAGCAGGCACCGTCGGCAAAGTCGAAAATGGCCAACAACAAGAACAACATCAGTTTGATATCTCGGCCACCACGCCCATCGATCCAGTCAAAAAAACATCGATGATTCGCACAGATTATTACCAAGGCGCAGTGATCCGGGGATCCAACTTTTCTACAAATAAAGCCGCCTACATCCAAGCACAAAGCGGTAAAAAACCGTTTTTAGATGCCGCCCATGCCCATTATATGGCGGACGAAACGCATAAATTGGTAGGCCTTACCCTGGCGATGGCAGACGGGTGTGGTGGGCACAGTGATGATAATCAAGATCGTGTGATTGGCGCGGTGGCCAATGAAATAGTAAAAGCAGCGGTCACTTATATGGATAAGACATTGAGCGCGGACTTTTTAAAAATCAGGCTCAGCGAAACAGACACGCTTAATGATCAAGATCACATCCTTGGCATCATCAACGATGCCGTCCAACAAAATGTTCCCAATGCACAAAAAGAATCTGCCAGCGCCTCTTTTTTAGTGGCCAAAACCTTTCCTCACCCAAGCGAACCTGCCAAAAATATTTTGGTGGGCTTTGGATTAGGGGACAGCGCCATGGGCGTGTGGGATCCCCTTAAGCAAAAATTCAGCACACCCATTGCATCGAAACAAACGGGCGGTGGCAATGCAGGTATTCCTTACCAAACATACAAAAAAACGGATCTCTGTGTCGTCCAAGAAGAGATCGCAGATGGTGCCATCTTAATCCCCATGACAGATGGTATTCTGGATTTCTTACCAACCGTGACAACAAAGAATGAGAAAACAGGAGAAGCTACCACCGTTATTGATCCAGAAAAAATTACGCCTATCTTGGCTGACTTAGGCAAAGATACCACGCCAGAAGATTGCGCCAAGGCCCTGACCCAATTTGCGTTTGGCGTAGCAGATGAATTAAGGCAGCTTGTGCTGTTGGACGAACGCTTCCAAAAACGTGTTAAAAGCGAAACCGTCTATCTCTCTCAAAAAGAAGATGAAGGCGACTTATTGGCAATAGAAAAAAACTGCTTTAATGCACTGAACAAAGAGAATGCCCCCTATTTTATGCGCTTAAGTGAAGCACAGCGCCGTGGATTGGTTCAAATCGCCACCACCAATCAGCTTGGTGACGAAGCCACGATCAGTGCCTACCGTGTACCGGTTAAATTATGGGAAAGACATGCGGCAATACAAAGCGGCAGTGCGGCGCATAAAGCAGTACAAGCCGCGAGAAGCCTCATGCACTGGAATATAGCAGCTGCCATTATTGGATTTCCGTTAATTGTTCCAGTCGTTCTCTTGTTCGTTACCGTGCCCGCCTATCGCAAAGCCAAAGCAAACTTTGAAGCGAACAATGCATGGCTGACAAGCGAGGAGCCAAAGGAAATGACAAAATACGATAACTACAGACAGACATATGGCAATTTTATACGGGATCAGCTTGGCTCACGTGGCGCAAACCCTGCATTACCACAAGACGTTGCTTTTACGCCCACGACCATCATGGCACGCCCTGATGCGGTGGATAGCGCAAGATCAAGCATATCGCTTAATTCAAAGGTTGATGGGTCGCTTAATTCAAGTCGGAATAGCACATCGACTGAGGAGTCGATAGATCCAAAAAAAGGAATGGCCCCTACCAAAGCGCTGAAAGCCTCTCCCACTTAATGAAGGAAGAAAGGCACGCCGCCCAGCGAGCCTTTCTTCAGGATTTCTGTTGACAGCCGCCCCATTCAGTATCACAATTCGCGCTCCTTTTTAGGGGCAAGTTGTTGATCCCTAGACTCTAAAAACCAGTCTCGATTGGGGTGTCGCCAAGCGGTAAGGCACAGGGTTTTGATCCCTGCATACCTAGGTTCGAATCCTAGCACCCCAGCCAACTATTACTTTATGGGTTAGTACTTAGATGTCAGACATGATGATCTTCAGCGGCAATGCTAATCCTAAACTTGCTGCGCAAGTGGCTGCCCATTTGGGTTTGTCGGTTGGCGAAGCCACCGTCGGCCGTTTTAGCGATGGCGAAATCATGGTTGAAATCCTGGAGCATGTCCGGGGCAAAGACGTTTTCGTGATCCAGCCCACGTGTGCACCTGCCAATGACAACTTAATGGAATTACTCACGCTGGTCGACGCCTTGCGTCGTGCCTCTGCCATGCGTATTACCGCTGTGGTGCCCTATTTTGGCTATGCCAGACAAGATCGCCGTGTGCGATCTGCCCGCGTGCCCATCACGGCCAAAATTGTGGCTGACATGATGGCCTCTGTCGGGGTCGATCGGGTGCTCACCGTTGATTTGCATGCCGATCAAATTCAAGGGTTCTTCTATATCCCTGTGGACAACGTCTACGGTTCGCCCGTGTTATTAGAAGACATCGTGGCGCAAAAATACGAAAATTTAAAAATTGTTTCACCTGATGTGGGTGGCGTGGTGCGCGCGCGTGCCTTTGCCAAACGCCTATCGGATTCTGAATTGGCCATTATCGACAAACGTCGTGCCCGCCCCAATGAATCTGAAGTGATGAATATTATCGGTGATGTCAAAGGCCATACCTGTGTGTTGGTGGATGACATGGTCGATACAGCTGGCACCTTGTGTGCCGCTGCCCGTGCATTAAAAGAAGCGGGCGCCATTAAAGTGGTGGCCTATGCCACGCATCCTGTTTTATCAGGCAATGCGATTAAAAATATTGAATCGTCTTTACTGGACGAAGTGGTGGTCACGGATACCATCGCCTTGAAACCTGAGGCCGTTGCTTGTAAGCGGATCCGTCAGCTTTCGTTAGCGCGTGTGTTATCCGAAACCATTCGCCGTATCAGTGAAGAAGAATCAATTAGCTCGATGTTTCCCGAGTAAAACCCGAGGGGCTGTTGGCATTTCGCCATATCGAGATGTAACGCCATGATTTTCGAGAAACGTAGCGCAGCATACATCCTAAGTATGTGAGCAACGTATCGCAGAAAATCAGGGTGTTACATCCGAGATAGTAGAAATGGCAATTGTCCCGTATTCAGTCCGGTCGCAGGATTGAATCTTATTTTTCCATTTTGGAGTAAACACCATGACAGCAGTTTTCGAATTAGAAGCTGAACTGCGCAAAGATGTGGGGAAAGGTGCGAGCCGCCGCCTACGTCGTTTGCAAGATAAAGTGCCAGCTATCATGTACGGCGGTAAAGAAGCGCCCACCTCAATCACCTTGTCACACAACAAGATTTTAAAAGCGATTGAGCACGAAGCCTTTTTCTCGCATATTTTGACAATCAAATTAGAAGGCAAGCCGGTTAAGGCTGTGATTCGCGATATGCACCGTCACCCTATTAAAAAACAAGTGATGCATATTGATTTTCAGCGTATCAGCGCGACCGATCCTATCACCATGACAGTGCCTATCCACTTTGTGGGTACAGAAAATGCGCCTGGCTTGAAAGTAGGCGGTGCCTTGTTATCACACTTAATGAGTGATCTCGAAGTGCGTTGCTTGCCTGCTAAATTGCCAGAGTACATTGTGTGTGACGTTTCCAAGATGGAAATAGATGCCGTTTTGCATATTTCTAATTTGCAAATTCCAGAAGGTGTCGAAGTCATATTGTTGTCACATGGTCAAGATTCACCCGTTGCTTCGTTACATGTCAAACGTGTTGAAGCAGAAGTGGAAGAAGACACTGCGGCACCGGTTGCCAGCGAAGTGCCCGCATCAGCACAAAAAGAGCCACCTAAAGAAGGGGCTTAATGCTTTTGAAGGCAATAAAAAGGGGCGCGAAAGCGCCCCTTTTTATTAAAGCGTTGTTTCGTAAATACGAATCAAGAAAATGCCACCGTTCTCGTCGTCCCGTAAAATAGCGGCAAGCAAACGACATGCAGACATTTGCCGAGGCGACGGCGCAGTGATACGTCACCCCGGATTTTTGAAGCAACAGATTTTATTGATACAGGAAACATCAACATGATCAAACTGGTCGTGGCCTTAGGCAATCCCGGAACCCAATACGCAATGCATCGCCATAATGTGGGGGTTTGGTTTTTGGCCCGCCTGGCTGCACAGCAACGTGTCACCTTTCGCAACGAAATCAAATTAAAAGCCCAGTTGGCCAATCTCACCGTACAAGGTCAAGAAATTCGCTTATTGATCCCCAACACTTACATGAACGAAAGTGGACAAGCTGTACAAGCGGTGTCGCACTTTTATAAATATGCGCCGAACGAAATTTTGGTTGTCCACGATGAATTGGATTTTGCCCCTGGGACCGTGCGTTTTAAAGAAGGCGGCGGACATGGTGGCCACAATGGCCTGCGTGACATCATTGCAAAATTGGGATCGCCTGCGTTTTTCCGATTACGGATTGGGATTGGCCATCCTGGCGATAAAAATCAAGTACATAATTACGTGTTATCTGCCCCGAATAAAAGTGATGAAAAAACCATATTGGATTCAATTGACGAAGCCTTGTGCCATTTCGATGCATTTGTGAGCGGCGATCAGGCAAAAGTCATGACGCTACTGCATCAAAAGTAGCGGCATTTGAATGAAAGAGGCGCTCACATCACACCCCTTATTTGAATTTCAAATGCCTTCTTTCAACCACGTGGTCATCTTTTTTAGGGACATCGTTCTGTGCTTTGGGGGCATCGTTCAAGAAAAGCTCGCTTTTTTTATTCATCAGATCATCCAGTGCACGCTCAAACTGTTGCGCTTCACCTTCAGAGTGCATTTTTCTAAAAACGGCCACGACTATATCTTTTGCCTCGTTGATGGTTAATGGCCCTTCTTTTTGTGAGCGAATTTCATCATGAAGCTGTTGATAAAATGCTGGGGCTATTTTTACTCCTGCAACATCTTGCATGTAGGTAGAAATAATTTCCCCATGTTCTTTTGCGCGAAAAAAAAGCCGCTCAATCGGCATTAATAACATTAACTGATTATTTGATAAATTTAAGATTTTTAAAAATACTGATATTGTTTGCCAATCCATAGAATGTAAAACGCTTCCAAAAATATCGGGCGGCGCTATGGTATGTTCTAATTCATGACGTGGACTAATCTGCGCGTTAATCACATGCGTGCTCACGTATTCCTCTGGTAAAGCCGACATCACTTTTTTATTTGGCATATACCCAGTGGCGTTAATGCCTTGCCCCATCGCTACAATATTTTTTCTGTTTTTATCGAGCACCACCACAATCTCTTCACTTGGTATTTCTGGATATTTATTTAAAAAATGTTCAACCTCTTTTTTTAGGGCTGGAGAGGCACTTTCATCCTGTAATTCTATAAAACTGCTGGCATTGTATAGTGAAGGAAAAGCGCCGGACATTCTTATCACATCACGGTCCAGATCGATTGTGGATACGGTTTTTTTATTTCTAAAATTGAGCGCCAATTCAGATAACTTTTCCTTTGGATCCTCCAGGCAAAGAAATTTTATAGCCACATCAAAATAAATTTCTTTTAGCCATATTGCTGATGGGCCCAGACCAAAAATCACTTTAGGGCACTTATTTTTATTTGGATCAAGTGAAAAAACCGTGCCGGCATCAATGACCCTGCTTAAACGCGACTCGGTAAGTAGCGAGACAGAACGCAGCCCATTTATAATGGTTGACTCAGGATTTTCATTATATATCGACGTCTGATGTGGTTTGGAGGGAACACCAGAACCCATGGTGGTGGCGCTAATCTGAAGCACTTTTTTACCATTTGAGTCGTCAACAAGCTCTAAACTATCAATCTTTTCTACCGTATTGACAGTAAAGCCGGCAGCCCTTAATTGCGCTATGGCCGTATACCTTGCTTTAGTCACATCCTCAATCTTGACATAGTCAGCTTTAGATAATTTTTCCAGTATATGTTCCATTACCAAAGGGGTGCCGGGTGGCTTTTGTCCCCATAATGCTGAGCGAAGCACAGAGTGCGTGTTTTCGGTAAAATGCTTTTCAACGTATATCGTTGTAGATCTAGGCAGTGCACCAACGAGATGCAGGGCAAGGGCCTCATAGACAATTGAATATTGACCTAAAAATACAAGCGGCTTCGTGGGGTTGTGAGTTGTAAAATTGTGCACGCTATAGCGATTAAACGCCTTGTAAGCGCCTGTGAATCCGTTGTTTTTGTTGCTGAAGAGAAAAAATAACCCTCGACCAACAGGCATACTGACCTCACATTTTCTAACGAGTCATTTTTGGGATGAAATCTAGACTGAATGTTAGTTATTTTACTAGCATAACTTAATGACTTACAAGACTTACATGTGTAAGTTTTTTTGGTATAATTTATCGTCTTGCGTGCAGACATATGTTCTCGCTCACTACATGGAGGGTTTGCCGTGTTTACTCTCACGAAAATCACAAAGGGGGCTTTTTTCAGCGGCTGCCCACCACTGACAATGGCTGCATCTCGCGCCATGCATACACCCGCAAGGGAAAGCTCCTGGAATAACAATCCACCCCCTCCCTCTCGCTTCTTCACAGCAGCCCCAGCAGGAGACATCGAAATGACCAATAATGATGCTACTCATTCAATATTGAATAAGCAAGTAGAAGAATTGAAGAAGCAAGTAGTGGGCACTGAGCAACAAATCAGAGACGCACTGACAGCGCTAAAAAAGAAGTCAGGCCGGCCCCCAAGCTCAAAAGCCGTCCAAGAAGAGATTGACGCTCAACACACCAGAGAGCTGATAGAGAACATGAGAAAGTATCCTAACTTTTAATTTGTATGCAATCCCCACTTCCTTACACGCCCAAATGTCTCTATCATCGCTCCCTTCGCTTTAAGGGCTAAGGGAACATCATAATGGGTATCGCGTGCGGCATTGTTGGTTTACCAAACGTAGGCAAATCCACTCTATTTAATGCACTGACCAAAGCAGGCATCGAAGCAGCCAATTATCCCTTCTGCACCATTGAGCCCAATACCGGTGTGGTCAGCGTGCCAGACGAACGCTTACAGCACTTGGCCAAAATTGTTCAGCCTGAACGCATCTTGCCTACCACCGTTGAATTCGTTGATATTGCAGGCTTGGTCAAAGATGCCGCCAAAGGCGAAGGTCTTGGGAATAAATTTTTAGCCAATATTCGCGAAACCAATGCCATTGCCCATGTGGTACGTTGTTTTCACGATGACAATGTGGTGCATGTGGCCGGGCAAATTTCGCCCCTTGATGATATTGAAGTCATCAACACAGAATTGGCTTTGGCCGATTTAGACACGGTACAGCGTGCCATTCAACGTACCCAAAAAAATGCCAAAAGCGGCCAAAAAAACGCAGCCGAAGAACAGGCTTTATTACAAGAACTGCAAGCGGTGTTAAACGAAGCCCGTGCCGCACGCACCGTGGCGGTTGACTCAGAATCCCAGGCCTTTTTCAAAACGCTGAATCTGCTTACCGCCAAACCCACCATGTATATCGCCAATGTGGCAGAAGATGGCTTTGAAAATAATCCCTTATTGGATGCAGTGCGTGAATATGCCGCCAAAGACAATGCCATTGTGGTACCCATTTGTGCCGCCATCGAAGCAGAGTTGGCTGATTTAAGCGAAGAAGAAAAACAAGAGTTTTTGCAAAGCATGAATTTAACTGAACCTGGTTTAAACCGCGTGATTCGTGCAGGGTTTGAATTATTGGGCTTACAAAATTATTTCACCGCAGGCGTGAAAGAAGTGCGCGCATGGACCATCCCTGTGGGTGCCACTGCCCCACAATCTGCCGGCGCGATTCATACCGATTTTGAGCGCGGTTTTATTCGTGCAGAAGTGGTGTCGTACGAAGATTTTATTCGTTACAAAGGCGAAGCCGGTGCCAGAGAAGCAGGCAAACTGCGTCAAGAAGGCAAAGAATACATCGTGAAAGATGGTGATGTGATTCACTTCTTGTTTAACGTTTAGTCAGAAAAACGCTTGACAGAACGCGCTGATTTATGAAGAATCAGCGCTCTTCGAAAGTACCCATTCATCCGGCTATGTAGCTCAGTTGGTTAGAGCACGGCATTCATAATGCTGGGGTCGGTGGTTCGAGTCCACCCATAGCCACCATCATTTTCCCTTCGGAATTCACATGCGAAATTTGTATATCCTCACGCATGGCTGCCAAATGAACGAGTACGATTCTAAAAAAATCAGTGACTTATTGGCCGCTACGCACGGCTTGACGCTTGTTCACACGCCAGAAGAGGCGGATGTGTTGGTGATGAATACCTGCTCCATTCGTGAAAAGGCTCAAGAAAAAGTATTTTCTGAATTAGGCCGCTGGCGCATATTAAAAGAGCGTAAACCCGATCTTTTGCTTGCTGTTGGGGGATGTGTGGCCAGCCAAGAAGGCGAATGGCTGCAAAAACGGGCCCCTTATGTGGATGTGGTCTTTGGTCCGCAAACCTTACACCGCTTGCCCAACCTGATTAATATGTCGCGCCAAAGCAACAGCCCCATGGTCGACATCTCTTTCCCCGAAATTGAAAAATTCGATCATTTGCCCACGCCTAAAGCCGAAGGCCCCAGCGCCTTGGTTTCGATCATGGAAGGGTGCAGCAAATACTGCAGTTATTGTGTGGTGCCTTATACGCGCGGTGAAGAAGTCAGCCGCCCCCTCGATGATGTGATTATCGAAGTCGACAAATTGCTATCCCAAGGCGTGAAAGAAATCACCCTGCTCGGCCAAAACGTCAATGCCTATCGCGGAAAAATGCACGATGGGACAACCTGCGATCTGGCTGGGTTAATTGAATACTTGGCGGCCTTTGATGATGTGTTGCGCATTCGCTTTACCACATCTCACCCCGTTGAATTTACCGATAGCCTGGTGGATGCGTATGCCAACATCCCCAAATTGGTGAGCCATTTACATTTGCCGGTTCAAAGTGGATCTGATCGCATTTTGCAATTGATGAAGCGGGGCCATACACGAAAAGATTATTTGGCTAAAATCGAAAAAATTAAAAAAGCCCGCCCAGGCATTTGTATTTCATCCGACTTTATTGTGGCGTACCCTAGCGAAACCGAAGCTGATTTTATGGATACCATGAATTTGATTCATGATGTAGGATTTGATATGTCCTATAGTTTTATTTTCAGCCCACGCCCAGGCACACCGGCCGCCAATTTGCCCAATACCATGGCAGAAGAAGCGAAAAAGGAACGTCTGAGCATTTTGCAACAGCGGATTAACTTGCAAGCCCGAGCAATCAGTGATGCGATGGTAAATACCATTCAACCTGTCTTGATCACAGGGCGTGCCAGAAAAAATCCAGATGAATTGACGGGCCGTACCGAAAATAACCGCGTGGTGAATATCAAAGGGCCCAGTGAGTGGATAGGTAAAATGATCCCGGCCAAAATTGTGGCAGTGTTAACCAATTCACTTCGAGCGGAAGCGATATAACTGCGATATAGCGAGGTCAATCACGATGTCAACAGAAAAACCCACCCCAAAGACCTCCTCCTTCAACCCTCTGCACTTCTTTCGTAATATTTTTAATGACTCTCAATCAACAGAGAAGAAAGGCGGGCCCACCGACAAGTGGAATGCTAAAAACTGGCCATTGCTTTATCAAAGCCTGGGCGCTGGCACTGCGTGCACTGGCATCGCCATCGGTCTTATCTTTCTATTGAGCGTGTCACCCATGGGCCTAAGCCTCGGTATTATCATCTCTTGCGGGGTCATGGCCCTCACGAGCGCTTACCTGGGGTACAATGCCAGCACATTCGAAAAATACGAACAAGCAACATCTCATCCACACGACCCAACCTATCAATATACGAAGGGCTATGTGTCGCTGAACGAGATCTTAGCCGCTAACACAATCCCCCCCAAGTTCGACACGCATCACAACCACTATGCCATGTTGGGGATGCTTGTCTTAAGTCTACTCACCAATGCCGCTGTGTTGGCAACGATTGTGGTCGCCACTGCCGGCACGCTGGCACTGCTCACCAACCCCTATGTTTTGGCTGCCATGGCGCTTTGTGTTGTCGCCATGGGCGCCAGCGTCTTGTGGTACAGCGCTTCTACAAAATTGAAGCATCAACTGAATTCCACTTCTGACACAGCAGCCCCCCAATTTAAGGATACGGTGGAAAAAGAATGGGAACATGATTGGGCGGAGGTCAAAGAGATACCCCGTTATATTCGGAGATGTTTTTCATCCAACACTACGGCGAGCAGCCCCCCTAAAGATCCATCTCAGCGCACTGCCCCATCAAAAAACCACAAAAATAAATAAAACCCATTATGCTTAATTCATCCCCCCATTTTATGAAAAACAATGAGCGTTCACACCGTCGAGCTCGTCCTCACCCCCATTGATAACCGTCGACTGGCCAATTTGTGTGGTCAAAACGATCAAAACTTAAGGCATATCGAACGTAATTTAGGCGTCGAAATCATGAATCGTGGCCATGCCTTTCAGATTATCGGCGCACGCGCTGCTGTAGAGCATGCCTCTGCTTTGTTGGCCTCGCTTTATTCTGAAACGGGAGATCAAACCATGCTGTCGCCCACACGCATTCATCTTTCATTGGCAGAAGAACAAGATAAGGCCATTCACCCCGAAGCGAGTGGCGCAAACGAAAAGGCCGAATCTAAAATCAGCTTGAAGCGTGCCAGTGTGAAACCCCGCACCCAAGCCCAACGCCAATATATTGAAAATATCGAAGCCCATGATATTACCTTTGGCATCGGCCCTGCCGGAACCGGTAAAACCTATCTGGCCGTGGCGGCAGCTGCCAAAGCCCTAGAAGAAGAACGGGTTGCCCGCATTGTGTTGGTGCGTCCTGCCGTGGAAGCCGGTGAAAAATTGGGCTTTTTGCCTGGGGATTTGAATCAAAAAGTCGACCCTTACTTACGCCCTTTATATGATGCCCTTTACGAAATGTTAGGCTTTGAACGCGTGGCCAAGTGCCAAGAACGAAACATCATCGAAGTGGCCCCGCTGGCTTATATGCGCGGCCGCACCCTAAATGATGCCTTTGTCATTTTGGACGAAAGCCAAAATACCACCGTCGAACAAATGAAAATGTTTTTAACCCGTATTGGCTTTGGTTCAAAGGTCGTCATCACGGGCGATATCACCCAAATCGATCTGCCGCGCGAAAAACAATCTGGTTTGCGACATGTCATTTCTGTGTTAAAAGATATCCCCGAAATCAGTTTCAATTTTTTCCAAGCAGCCGATGCAGTGCGTCATCCTTTGATTCAAACCATTGTCACGGCATACGACAAGCACGATGTGTCACTCTAAAAAGTCATGAAGTCAAAAGTTATTTATTCCAATCAAAGTGGCCGCAAGGCGCCGCCAGTGATGTTTATGAAACAATGCGTATTGGATACTTTGGCGCATCAAAACAAAATCGGCGAAATCTCTTTGGCCTTAATTGATAAAGCCACCATGCAAGCTTTAAATTGGCAACATCGCCAAAAAGACTATGCCACCAATGTGTTGTCCTTCCCTGCCGATATCCCGATTGCCCTTAAGCAAACGATCCCTTTTTTAGGGGATATTATCATTTGCCCAGAAGTGGCTCAGGATGAGGCATTAAAACACAATAAACCTTTCCAAAATCACATGGCGCACCTTTTGATTCACGGCACTTTACATGTATTGGGCCATGATCACGAAAAAGACGAAGACGCCACCGTGATGGAAAATATCGAAATACAACTTTTACAAAACTTAAATATCCCCAACCCCTATACCCTTCGTGCTTCAAGAGACGAAGGGGTAACGCCCAGATTGCAAGAAGGGGAAATGTTTTGATTGAAAAAAAACGCAGCAATACTCATTGTATTGTGAGTTTTTTTGATTGAAAAACAGTTTCCCTGCGCTGCAAGCTGGGATGTTAGGATTTGTATCTTGAAACACGAATGGTATACAACAGAGGAACCCGTGAGTAGCGAACCCGAAGCCCCCCGTTCATGGTTAGAACGTTTAAGCCAAGCCTTATTAGGCGAACCCAAAACCCGTGATGAACTGCTAGAAGTGTTGCGTGAAGCAGAACAACGCCATCTGTTAAACGCCGAAGCCCTCAGCATCATGGAAGGCGCCATGATGATGTCTGAAATGCGCGTGGCGGATGTCATGATCCCCAAAACGCAAATGATCGCCGTGAACCGCGATGATGATTTACAAACGCTGTTACCTTTGGTGGTCGAAAGTCAGCACTCTCGTTTCCCCGTGTTGGGCGAAGACAAAGACAGCGTCGATGGGATTTTACTCGCGAAAGATTTATTGGCTTTTGCCTTAAAACAAGAAGAGCAAACACGCTTTAATTTGCGCGATATTTTGCGCCCCGCCGTGTTTGTCCCAGAAAGTAAACGCCTCGATGCGTTATTAAAAGATTTTAAAAGCAAACACAATCATATGGCGATTGTGGTGGATGAATATGGTGGCATCAGCGGTTTGGTGACGATTGAAGATGTGATCGAACAAATTGTAGGCGATATCGAAGACGAATCCGATCAAGCCGATGACGAAGCGTTCATCAAAAAATTCGACGAAACCCAATTTCATATTAAAGCCATTACGCCTATCGACATTTTCAATGAATATTTTGATTTAGAATGGTCTGATCAAGATTTTGATACCGTAGGCGGCTTGGTATTACGTGCCTTTGGACATTTGCCCAAACGCGGTGAAGCCGTCACGATAGATGGTTTTCGATTTAAAGTCTTGCATGCTGATAAACGCCGCATTCATTTATTGCAGATGAAAAAATTGCCAACAGAATAGGTTAAGGATCTCCATGTCACTTCTCAAAAAAAGCGGCCTTGCCTTATTCGCTGGCGCCCTCTTTCCCTTTGCCTTCTGGCCTATCGGCATTGCCCTTTTATCTATCCTGTCACTGAGCCTTTTCTTTATCGCCTTAAACGATCTTAAAACCAGGTCGTGTCCTCATTACGCTATATCGAAACGTAACGCATTGAATGTTCGAGAATCGCAGCGGAGCATACATGTCGTATGTGAGCCGCGAGTCGCAGAAAATCAAGGCGGTACGGCCGAGATAGTAGTAATGAGTACACAATCTAAAAAAAGTGCCGCCTTTTTAGGCTTTTTATATGGCATCGCTTTGTTTGGCGTGGGGGCATCTTGGATCTATCGCAGCATTCATGATTATGGTCAGGCTGCGCCGCTCCTTGCCGGCTTTTTAACCTTGCTCTTTGTGTTGGCGTTATCCTGTTTTACGGCTGTCATGGCTTTTGTCTATCAATCCCTTTTTAGCAACGCACTGCGCATTAATAAAGTATTGGGCTTTTCTTTTTTATGGGTGATCTTCGAGTGGATTCGCGGCTGCTTTTTAACGGGCTTTCCCTGGTTGTTTGTGGGCGTGTCACAAATTGATACACCGCTTGCCGGCTACGCCCCACTTTTGGGTGTGTACGGGGTGTCGCTTATCACTACCTTTATCGCTGCATTGGCGGCGTGCCTCTTCAAATCCACACAAAAACAGATGTTGTGGCAAATTGGCACCATCATGCTGCTCATCGCATCGGGATTCTATTGTCGCACGTTAGAATTTACGCACCCCAAAGCCATGATGGATTTTGCCCTGCTGCAAGGCAATGTGGCGCAAACAATTAAATGGGACCCCAACCACGCTCACGCAACGCTAAAAGCGTATAAAGCGCTGATACAAAGTGTCGAAGAAAATACGCTGATTATTTTGCCTGAAGCGGCCTTTCCCATCCCGCTGCCTCAATCACAAGACTTTGTCGACACACTCGAAAAAATAGCGGCCATCAAACACCAAACCATTTTATTTGGCGCACCGGTATCAGACACGCACGGACGTTATTACAATGCCCTGATTGCCACCGGAATGTATAACGATGTGTATTTTAAAAAATTGTTGGTGCCCTTTGGCGAATTTGTTCCATTTGAGTCCCTGTTACGCGGCTTGATTGGTTTTTTTGATTTACCCATGTCAGCCTTTATTCCAGGCGCAGATAACAAGCTTATTTTACAATTGGGCCCCTTAACTGTGGCGCCCTTAATTTGTTACGAAATTGCGTATCCTGAAGCCGTACGCAACAGTGCCAAATTAAGCAATGTGATTGTCACCGTCAGTGACGACAGTTGGTTCGGCCATTCATTCGGCCCCACTCAACATTTAGAAATTGCTGCCTTTCGCGCATTAGAAAATCAAAAATATGTCTTGCGAACCACCAACACAGGGATCACCGCGCTGATCAACGAAAAAGGCAAGGTTGTCGCCAAACTCCCACGCGACAAAATTGCCATATTGACTGGCAATTTCGAAGTGCGTGAAGGCATGACCCCTTGGAACAAACTTGGCACCCGCACGATGATCGGGCTGTGTTTTATTTTGATGCTGACGTTGGCGCTGTTTGAATTACGGCGTGCCTTGCGAAAATAAGCTTCTGCCCTCAAAGGGCCCGCTTGCCATTCAATGCCGTGCATGATCTTCTTTTCCCATCATGGCTGCATGACAACGCGTGCATCTGGGTGTTTTATCAATATGCCGAGAATGGAAACTTGCGTTTGCACCACATTGCAGACAGCAAAACTCCCCCTCCTGCTCCCTTGCCGTGGCATCTCCCATATCATAACGATGCTGCCACAGACTCCAGGCCACTTCACTTTCATCCTTTTTAATATGAGCCACCATCCAAGCCTCAAGCACGCTCAGCTCCTGATCGGCCCAATGCAAGATTTCGTGAAGCTCCTCCCCCCCTTTGATCACCACAGCCCTCAGCGCATGGGGTAACTCCCGACAAGTTTCGATAAAATGCGTGCCCTTTCTCATGACGACTCCTGGGTAAACAGACCTTCCCCTTCTTACAGTTTGACCTCAATTTTTCTCTCGGTTCCAGAATTTCTAATAACTGTCAAAAATTACATATCCGTTATGGGAAGGAAACACCACCGTCTCTCATCCCAAGGCAAAACTGCACACAGACAGTGAATACGCTTCTTTTTTAAAACAGGCTTGAGGTGGCAGCCCATCATAAAAATATCTCGCTCGTGGCACCGCGTCTTTCTCGATCTTTTATGGCGTGTCCTCATTACTACTATCTCGATATAGCATAACGAGGACACGCCCTAGATGGCTTCACAAAATTTCTTTTGTCGCCATAGCCAAAACCCTTTATTCTAACTGATTCCCTTTTTCATTTAGCTGTGCGCAACATGTTTGAATATTTACCTGCCGAAATTGAAGCCACTGTCCAAGCTGCTTGGGCTGAAAAAGCCATTTTTGAACCCACAGAAGACTGTGATAAAGAAAAATATTACTGCCTTTCGATGTTTCCCTATCCCAGTGGCAACTTACATATCGGCCATGTGCGCAATTATACGTTAAGTGATGTGTTGGCTCGTTTTCAGAAAAAACGCGGGAAAAATGTCTTACATCCCTTGGGTTGGGATGCGTTTGGTTTGCCGGCAGAAGGCGCGGCACAAAAGCATGGCATTCCCCCTGCCAAATGGACCTACAGCAATATTGCCAACATGAAACGGCAATTAATGCGCTTGGGGCTAGGCGTGGCGTGGAACCGTGAGTTGGCCACCTGCAAGCCAGATTATTACAAATTCGAGCAATGGTTTTTTATCAAACTCTACGAAAAAGGGCTGGTTTATAAAAAACAGGCTTTGGTGAATTGGGATCCGGTCGATCAAACGGTTTTGGCGAATGAACAAGTAATCGATGGCCGTGGCTGGCGTTCAGGTGCCTTGGTAGAACGCCGCGAAATTCCACAATGGTTTTTAAAAATCACCCATTATGCCGATGAATTGCTCAATGATTTAGATCAACTAGAAGGTTGGCCACAACAAGTTAAAACCATGCAGCGCAATTGGATAGGCAAAAGCGTGGGCGCCAACGTGCATTTTAAAACCGAAACGGGTGAAGCCGTAGACGTCTTCACCACGCGGCCTGATACTTTATTTGGGGTCTCGTACTTGGCTGTCGCTGCCGAACACCCTTTGGCCACACAATGTGCTGAAAAAGATTTGGGCATCGCTGCTTTTATACAAGCCTGCAAAAAACAAAAAGTGGCCGAAGCCGACATTGCCACACAAGAAAAATTGGGGATGCCCTTAAATGTTTATGTGGTGCACCCGCTCACACAACAAAAAATTCCGGTGTGGGTCGCCAACTTTGTGTTAATGGATTACGGCACAGGCGCAGTGATGAGTGTGCCAGCGCATGATGAGCGGGATCATGCTTTCGCCTTAAAATATGACTTGCCTATTTTGCCGGTGATTCAAGCCACAGAAGGTTGGGATTATCAAAAAGCCGCCTTCACCCCATTGGGCGCCTTGATCCATTCTGAAACTTTTAATGGACTTCAGGGCGAAGCGGCCAAAACAGCCATCATTGAAAAATTAATCGCCACCCACAAAGGCGAAAAAAATATTTCGTATCGATTACGCGATTGGGGTGTGTCACGCCAACGTTATTGGGGTGCCCCCATCCCCATGATTGATTGCGCGCACTGCGGCACTGTCCCAGAAAAATTAGAAAATTTACCGGTGGTCTTGCCAGAAGAAGTGGACTTTGGTGCCGGCATTGTGTCTCCCATTAAACAAATGCCTGCTTTTTCTGAAACCACTTGCCCCCAATGTGGCCAAGCAGCCAAACGCGAAACCGATACCTTCGATACCTTCATCGAATCCTCTTGGTATTACGCACGTTATGCCAGTTTCGACAGCCAAACCATGTTAGATGAGCGTGCGAATTATTGGTTACCGGTGGATCAATATGTAGGTGGCATTGAACATGCCATTCTGCATTTGCTGTATGCGCGCTTTTTTCACAAAGCCATGCGCGATCTGGGTTTGGTCAAAACGAATGAACCTTTTACCCGCTTGTTAACGCAGGGCATGGTGTTAAAAGATGGCAGTAAAATGTCTAAGTCGAAAGGCAATACGGTGGATCCCGAACCCTTAATCGATCGTTACGGTGCCGACACCGTCCGCTTTTTCATGATGTTTGCGTCGCCACCTGAGCAAAGTTTAGAGTGGTCTGATGCCGGCGTAGAAGGATCGCATCGATTTTTAAAACGCTTGTGGCGAGAAGTCACGACATCTGATTTTACTGATTTACAAAAACCGGAAAGCTTTACAAATGAAGCCGCACAAGCAGTAAGACGTCGCACACACGAAACCATTCGTAAAGTGGCAGATGATTACGAAAGACGTTATGCCTTTAATACGGCTGCCGCTGCCTGCATGGAATTATTGAATGCCACGTCTGATTTAAAAGTGATCGATCACGAAACAAAATGGGTGAAACACGAAGCCTTGCTGGCTCTGTTACATTTATTAACGCCCATCACGCCGCATATTACCGAAAGTCTATGGGCCCACTTGGGGCAACCTGGCTTAATCAGTTTGGCTGCCTGGCCAAGCGTCGACGAAATGGCTTTATTGAAAGCAGAAGAAACCTTGGTGATTCAAGTGAACGGTAAAAAACGGGGAGAAATTGCGGTGCCCGTGGATATTGAAGAAGCAGCCTTAAAAGCACATGTTTTAAGTGATGCGAATGTATTACGTCATGTGGGCAGCAGTCCGATTAAAAAAATCATTATTGTGCCGCATAAACTCGTTAACATTGTGATTTAACCGACAGGGAGCAAGTTGATGCAAAAACGTTCATTTATTTTCGCGCTGTTAATAGGTCTCACCGCTTGTGGTTTTCATCTGCGCGAAACCAATCACTTGCCCCCTTATTTTACAAAACTCGATATCACGCCAGATACACCCTGGTCTGCCTTTCAACGCGAATTACGCCAACAATTGCAAGTGGCAGGCGCACACTTTTCTAAAAACCCGGATTATTTGATTGTGATTAAAAATGAATCGGAATCCACCAACAACTTGGCCTATGGCGCCAATGGACAAGTGAATCGTGTCCGAATCCAATTGAGTATTGATTTTGAAGTGCATAATAAAGACGCCAAACCCTTGAGTGCCACACAACACATCATGGTATCGCGTGATTATGGTGTGAACCCCAATTCACAATTGTCATCGGATGACGAAAAACGCCTTATCGTAGAAGAAATTCGCAAAGAAGCCGCCGCGCAAATGATCAATCGTTTAATGAGTGTAGAAAGTGCGCCATAACAACGTAGCCCTGATGTTCCGATATCCAAGAACGTTCATTTTTGAGACAAGATTGCGTATAAAATCGACGAAAAAGTGCAGCATACATCAGTATGTGAGCATTTTGAGGATGATTTTAGACGCAATATTGGCCAAAAAGGGACGTTCCCACCTACGGAGTGCCCCATTAAAGTGCGCCTAAAGCTTCTTGAACTCCCCCATCAACTTAAAAAGTCATACCCATCCGTTTTATGGATCAGTGGCCATGAAGCTTTATTGAATGAAGAAGCGGCCGAAAGCATTGTGGCGCATTTTAAAAACCATCACTTTTCGCATGAACGTTTTTTTGCGCCTGATTTTTCTTGGCCCGATCTGGATATCGCTTTACAGAATCAAGCCTTGTTTGCAGAAAAACGTTTGATTGATATTGATTTGCGACAAGAAAAACTCACCCCAGCCATTCAAGCGATTTTATTAAAACGCGCGCAAGCACCTGCCGATGACACGGTGTTATTGATTCGTGCAAACGAAAGAGAGACCGCATTTTTAAAAACAAAATGGTTCAAATCATTTGAAGAAGCCGCTTGGGTGCAAATCAATTATCGGGCGCGCTTAGACGAAACCGAAGCCTATTGCCGTCGCCTCATCCAAGCCCAAGCGCTTTCGCCTGTTTTACTCAAATCCAGTGCGGCCTTGGCACACCGTTATCAAGGGGATTTGCTGGGCTTAAAACAGGCGCTGTTACACTTTGCCGCTTTGAACCAAGAGGACTTGCGTACCGAAGACCTACGCGAATGGCTTGATGGCGGGGTCTCTGGCTCCCTATACGACTGGGTGAATTATTTGTTAGTCGGCAACCTTGACCAGGCCCTCCCACTGTTTGCTAAGCTAAAAGAGACGGGGGCTGAGCCCTCCTTACTTATGTGGGCACTTGTGAGACAACTGAAACGGGTCTATCAAGTCAGTCTTAAGACCGCATCTTTGCAGTCGCCTGCTTTTTATACTGTTTCTAAAGAAGACAAAACCGCCATTACCCAAGCCTGCAATCGTATCGATCTCTCCCTTTTCCCTCAATTTTGGGCCATGGCTGCAGACATTGATGCCGTGATTAAAGGCGTGGCGCAGGGTGACGCTTATCAGCTGATAAGCGCATTCAGCCTGTGGGTGGGAGGTGCCAAAACCGCATGAACACCTTACGTCTTGGCATATTAGGTGGAACCTATCACCCCGTTCATTGGGGTCATATCAAATCGGCGGAGGCTGTGTGCCAGGCCTTGCACTTGGATAAAATTTTAATGGTGCCGGCCAGCTTGCCACCCCATAAAGAAGTCCCAGACGTCAACTTTGATACCCGCTTACACATGATCCAAATCGCAATTCAAGATCGTCCTCTACTCGAAGTAAGTGATATCGAAAAGCACATTCAACCTTCTTATACGCTGAAAACCTTACAAGCGTTAAAGGCCCAAACCCAAGCCACATTATATTTATTGATGGGGCATGACACCTTTTTGGGTTTGCCCACTTGGTACGAATGGCAACGTTTATTATCGTATTGCCATATTGTGGTCATGAGCCGCCCAGGCAACACCCAAGCCCTTTCCCCCTTATTAACCCATTTTCTTAAAATGCATCAGGCCGACACGCTGTCGCGTCTGGACACAGCTGAGTCTGGTTGCATTTATTTTATCACCCTGCCTCCCATTGCCATTTCTTCAACAGAAGTGCGCACCAAGCTGCGGCAGGGCGAAGCGATTTCAGGGTTTTGCCCTGAAGGTGTGATTGACTTTATCAAAGCCAATCACTTGTATGGTGCATCTGAAACTGATCATTTCAAGAGAGGAACTTATGCATACTGAACCCCTTAAAAAATGGGTTGTTAATGCGATTGATGAAATGAAAGGGCAAAACATTCGCGTCTTGGATGTGGCACAACTCACACCCATGGCCGACAGTTTTGTCATTGTGACTGGTAACTCTTCTCGTCATGTTTCGGCCTTGGCAGAACGCATCCATGAACTCGCAAGGACACAATCCCTGCATTGTCAGATAGAGGGCCGCCCCGGCAGCGAATGGATTTTGGTGGATTTAGGGAATGTCATTGTGCATGTCATGACACAAGACATGCGTGAGTATTATTGTTTAGAAAAGTTATGGGTCAACATGACACCTGAAATACTAGAAGCAGCAGTCGCATGAATCAGCGTGTAACGCTTATGTGCAAGGAGACAAGAACGTTCATTTTTGCGCCAAGATTGCGTATAAAATCGACGAAAAAGTACTTATGGCTCTTTACGTCGCGCATTTTGAGGATGATTTTAGACGCAGTGTTGGCCAAAAAGGGACGTTCCTTGCTACAAGATGGGTGGTTACGCGCATGAAGGCAACATTAATAGCGGTGGGCACCCGTGTGCCCACCTGGATTCAAGACGGTTATGCCGAATTTAACCGACGCTTGTCACCGGAGTTGCGTCTCAATTTAATTGAAATTGATTCCCCCAAAAATGCCAAATACAAAACCGCAGACGCCCGTAAGGAAGAAGAAGCGGCGTTGATTGTAAAACACATTAAACCCGGCACCTGTGTGGTGGCCTTAGATGAAAAAGGCTCACGTCTCACCAGTTTACAATTTGCAAACAAAATCACTGCGCTCTCGTTAGATTTTTCGATGATCTATTTTGTGATTGGGGGTGCGGATGGGTTGGCTGCCTCATTCACTTCTAAAGCGAATATCACGTTATCCTTTTCGAACTTTACCTTTCCGCACATGTTGGTGCGCGTGATGCTGGCGGAACAATGGTATCGCGCCAATATGCTGCTGGCAGGGCATCCCTACCATCGAGAGTAGGTGAGGCCCCTCTTCTTGTAGAAACAAACAAGAACGTTTATTTTTGAGACAAGGTGAACCATTACTTCATGATCTACCCTTAGCAGATAGCTTTCCATACCCTTACCCATGAAAACCCGAAGCCCATTCGTTGATCCCAAAGAAACGGCCCGCGCTTTTAAAAAACGCGCGGTGGTGGCTTTTGCCTGCGTGCTTATTTTGCTTTCTATTTTGATCGTCCGATTGTTTTATCTGACAGTCTTAGACCATCAACGATATGTCACCCTTTCTTATAACAACCAAGTGCGCGTGGTGGCCATCCCCGCGCCACGCGGCCTGATTTTTGATCGGCATGGCACCTTATTGGCCCAAAATATTCCCACATTTAACCTAGAAATTATTAAAGAACATTCCCCGAATTTAAAAGACACGCTTGCTGCATTACGAAAACGCCTGCCCATCACAGAACGTGAAGAAGCCCTGTTTTATAAAGAACTCAAACAACATCGCCCTTACGATAGCATTCCGCTTAAAACCCAACTCACCCTAGAACAAGTCGCCATTCTTGAAAGTGATAAATTTTTATTACCCGGCGTCAGCATACAAAGCCGGTTTGAACGCCATTATCCTTTTGGCCCCTTGTTGGCGCATGTCGTGGGCTACGTCAGCAAAATTAACGAAGACGATCTGAAACATGACGAAAGCTTATTTACCAGCGGCTTACAAATTTTAGGTAAAACGGGTCTTGAGAGTTATTACGAAATGCTGTTGCGGGGCACACCCGGTTATCAAGAAGTCGAAACCGATGCGCATGGCAAAGTGGTGCGTATTTTATCCAGAACGCCGCCTATTTCAGGCAAGCATTTGTACATTTCTATCGACTTAGATTTACAAAAACAGGCGATGAATACATTGGATGGGCACCGTGCGGCCGCCGTGGCGCTTGATCCCAAAACCGGCGATGTACTGGTTTTGGTCAGCACCCCTTCGTTCGATCCCAATGGTTTTGCACGTGGACAAAGCAAAGACAATTACGCGTTTTTAACCAATGCCCGCTCACGTCCTTTATTTAACCGTGCCTTACAAGGCCAATATCCCCCCGCTTCCACTATTAAGCCACTTGTGGCCTTTGCAGCCTTAGAAGCCAATACCATAAACCCGCAACATACGATTTACGATCCCGGCTTTTATCAATTGCCGCGCAGTTCACACCAATATCGCGATTGGAAAAAAGGCGGGCACGGTTCCGTTAATCTTGAAAAAGCCATTGTGGAATCCTGCGACACGTATTTTTATCAAGTGGCAGAACGTTTAGGGATCGCGCGCTTAAGCCAAGCTTTAAAGAAATTCGGCTATGGCCAAAAAACGGGGATTGATACCACAGATGAAGGCGAAGGCGTGGTGCCCAACGCAGCGTGGAAACGCAAACATTACCATCAAGCCTGGTATCCAGGCGAAACCCTTATCACCGGTATTGGCCAAGGCTATGCGCTGGTGACGCCCGTACAAATGGCCACCGCTGCGGCGCGCTTGGCCAATAAAGGCGAGCCTGTTTCACCCCATCTTGTGATCGCGATTGAAGATGACAAAGGGCTTATCACTTCCAGAGAATTCCAAAAACCAGCGCGCACCCTGAGCAGCGATCCTAAAATTTGGCAATTTTTACACGAAGCCATGCGCAAAGTGGTGCATGCCCCTAACGGGACCGCTTTTCGTATCTCGAAATTATTGCCCGAACAAATTGGGGGGAAAACTGGCACCGCACAAGTGTTCACGGTCGGGCAAAATGAAAAGTACGAAGCGCATAATGTGGCGGCCCATTTACGCGATCACACGCTCTTTATTGGATTTGGTCCCATCAACCAACCCACGCTTGCGTTATCTTTAATCGTGGAAAATGAAAAAGGCGGTGCCGATTTGGCTGCGCCCATTTTTGCGCAATATTTACAAAGGGCACAACCTTGAACGATTCACACTTACAACCCATCTCTGATCGTGTGCCGCTCATGCAAAAATCACGGTTGTCGTGGTTAAGAATCGATCCGGTCTTAAGCGGCTTGCTTGTTTTGCTCATGGTGTTCAGCTTGGTGACCTTATGGAGTGCAGGCAGCGAAAATTTTAACCTTATCATCCGTCAAGGCTTGCGCTTTGGTTTGGCGTTTTTGTTAATGGTGGCGCTCACCCGCATTTCTTTATCCCAATGGCTACGCATCACGCTTTTGATCTACAGCATCGGTTTATGTTTACTCATTTTGGTCATGTTAACCGGCGCCATCAGTAAAGGGGCGCAACGTTGGCTCGACTTGGGTGTGATTCGTTTTCAACCTTCTGAATTGATGAAGTTGGGCGTGCCCATGATGGTTGCCTTGTTTCTACGTGATAAACAAAGTCCTTTGAATTTTATCAACCTCATCGTGGCATCACTGATTGCACTTATCCCGATGTTATTGATAGCGAAACAACCTGATTTGGGCACAGCCGTGGTGGTGGGCGCATCCGGTGCACTGGTCATTTTATTAAAAGGGATTCCTAAAAAAATTATACTTTTAGGCACGGTCTTATTTGCTTCGCTCTTGCCTGTGTTTTGGCATATTTTGCACGACTATCAACGCCAACGCATTTTAATGATGCTTGATCCCGAGCGCGATCCTTTAGGGCGGGGTTACCATATTATTCAATCTAAAATCGCCGTGGGATCGGGGGGGGTGTTCGGCAAAGGCTGGCAAATGGGCACACAATCCAATTTAGACTTTTTACCCGAGCGCACCACAGATTTTATCTTTGCGGTTTATTCTGAAGAATTTGGTTTTGTGGGGGCCGTTATTTTGATTTTGATTTACCTGTGCATTATTGCACGGGGCTTGTTCTTAACCACGCAATTAAAAGACGAGTTCAGTCGCTTGTTATGCGGCAGTTTGATCTTAAGTTTCTTTGTCTATTTGTTTGTGAACATGGGTATGGTGGTTGGCATTTTACCCGTTGTGGGTTTGCCCTTGCCTTTTATGAGTTATGGCGGTACATCTTTAGTGACACTGATGGCCGGTTTTGGGATACTCATGTCACTTTCATATCACACTTCCTATTTGCGAAATCCATAAGGAATATGGCATGCGCGGGCAAATCCTGAGCTTCTTGTTTGGCATGGCTTTTTCTGTCACTGCAATGGCAGAGGTGGCCTTACCTGAGGCCACGCACACATTAATTGAGGCCTTGGTCAAAAATGATGGTTTTGATCGCACCACCTTAACCAGCCTTTTTGGTAGCCTCAGTAAAAACGAAACGATCTTAACCAAAATCAGCACCCCTTCAGAAAAATTACCTTGGTATAAATACCGTCGTATTTTTGATGGTGAAGCCCGTGTAAACGAAGGTCTCCTCTTCTGGCAAGAAAATGAAGAAACCTTAAACCGCGCCCAAGCTGAATACCATGTCCCCCCTGAAATCATTGTGGCTATATTGGGCGTCGAAACCCTATACGGCAAAAGCACGGGACAATTCAGCGTATTAGATGCCTTAAATACTTTGGCCTTTCATTATCCACCGCGATCAGAATTCTTCACAAAAGAATTGCGTGAATTTTTATTGATGACACGTGAAGAAGGTATTTCGCCTTTAGAACCGAAAGGATCGTATGCCGGCGCCATGGGCAAAGCCCAATTTATATCAAGCAGCTACCGCCATTTTGCAGTGGATTTTGATCATGATGGCAAACGTGATCTGTTGGGCAGTGCCAGTGACGCGATTGGCAGTGTGGCCAATTACTTTCATGAACATGGCTGGAAGTTAAACGATCCTGTTGTGGTGCGCGCCTATTTAAACAGACATGGCGCCCGTTCAGTCAGCATGCAAAACCCTTCTGAATTACAAAGTGCCAAATTGCATTATTCACTCACTCGTTTAATTGAGCGTGGCATTCGCCCCAAAACCAAGGCAATAGACTTGACCGATCGCCCTGTTTCACTGATGGCATTTGAAGCAGAAGACGACGTAGAGTACTGGTTAGGCTTTCATAACTTTTCGGTGATCACCAAATATAATTTAAGTCCGCATTATGCGATGGCCGTATACAACTTAAGTGAACAACTGAAAAAACGTAAAGCTGAAAAGTCTTAGGGGGTATGCTACCCTTCCTCACCATGAAGACAATAAAAAAGTTACTTGTCCTGGTGAGTCTCATCCTGCTCACCGCCTGTAGCCATCTTGAAACAGAAGATGGTGAACCCTTTGACGACATCGACGTTTCTAAAATCGCCGATGCTGTTCCCAAAGTTGAACCCAAAAGCAAATATGGCAATCCTGCCGCTTACACAGCGCTGGGCCGCCGTTATAGCGTACTCACCCGTTCAGCAGGCTTTACAGACAAAGGCAAAGCCTCTTGGTATGGCCGTAAATTTCATGGCCGTAAAACCAGCAGCGGTGAAGTCTATGATATGTACGGCATGACTGCCGCCCACAAAACTTTGCCCATCCCCTGTTATGTCAAAGTAAAAAATTTAGACAACCAGAAAGAAATCATTGTACGCGTCAATGACAGAGGCCCTTTCTACCCGGGTCGCATCATCGACTTATCTTATGCGGCAGCCAAAAAGCTGGGCGTGTATCCAACAGGCACCGCCAATGTGGTGATTGAAACGATTAGCCCGACGCCCCCTGCTTTGTTAGCGTCTCGTGATATCCCTAAACCCATTCCGCACACGAATCCCAAACCCAAACGATTGGCCCCCACACCCGGGCCGGTATACATACAAATGGGCGCGTTTCAAAACAAAGCAGCAGCAGAAGCTTTAGCGGATCAATTACGTCGCATTGATCAACATCCTGTTCGCATTGCCACCGGCCAATCTCCCCAAACGCTCTACCGTGTTCAGGTGGGTCCCTTGATGGATAAAGAAAGTGCCGAAGTGTTACAAGAACACCTGGCCGCAGCGGTACATCAAACCAGTACGATTATTGATTGAAGTTTGATGATACGCCGTGAGGCCCTCCTTGTCGTGTCGGAATCATTCAATGCCTGCGGCGCGCCCTCACCCGACATCTCTATGCTCGCAGCGCCTCGCATGAGCTGTCTCCCTCTCCCATTCGCACAGCCTCATGGGCGAGGGGTTCAGATCAGCGAAGCACTGGACAAGATGGGGATTCGGATCTGGCAACCTCTCCCGTGTACTCACGGGAGAGGAGCGATGACACGTTTGTACTCAAACATAGTCAGCGCAGTGAGGGCGCGCCGCAGGCATGCTGAAAAATAAAACGAAAATAAAACCGAACATCGCATAAAACTTAAATCACCAGCAAGCTGTTGGATTCAAAAAGCAGTATTAATGAAATAAAGCATTGCGGCGCTTCTTGGCGGACGCAATACTGTATGACGAAGGCTGAAGATTTTCTGAACTGTCCAATTTATCGCACATTTTTAGGCGGCTCCGCCTGCACAGGTGATGTTAAATATTCCAAAAGCCCATCCAAGGCTTCAGCTAACTTTGGCGTCAGCTGATCCATTTTTCCCATCACGCGCGTTGTTTCATCAATGGCTCTTTGAATTGTTTTCTTCGTATCCCGATCAAGTGTAAAAGTGGGATCACATTCCGCTATTATCAGTAAGCCATTCCATTCAGGAAGACTTAAGTTTCTCGCATCACTCCCGATCTCTTCAAATGCAGTAATAATGCACGCTACTTTTGCAATGAACATCGCCATTTCATTTTCTGCTTGCATGTTATCGATTCCTATACGGCTTATTTGGAGGACGAGAATCAGGTAAAGCGCGAGACGCTGAGAAACAGACCCATTTCACAGCGCCACGTAGCGCAGAAAGATCGGTTGTGGCACGGCGCGTGGGGGATGCTTTTGCGGATAAAGCCACACCACTGTCTGAAGAGGTAGCGGAATGGGGCCCATTCAAAAAAGGTGAACTCAGACTGTTGGCCGATCCCCTGCGTTGCTGCAAACGAGACGATATATCGGCTGCCTGTTGCACCTCTTCTTGCGAGGCACCAAACGCGGCCAGCTGTGTGGCCACTGTCGGTGTAAAGCCTACCTTTTGGCGATTCGCTTGTAATATGTTGATTGCCACTTCTTTTGATGTTGGGTCTTGATCCCAATTCGATACCCACGTGGGGTGAACGGCCAAGCCATTATTCTTTAAAAAATCTTTTGTAATGATCGCGCGACTCACTTCATCAGAAGAATGCGTTAATGTAAATTCACCACGATTCAAATGTAAAATATCTGTTCCCAAATGGGTTACTTTATGGGGATCGACACTGGGATTCCCCATCTCAGGGCCATGTTGAAACATATCCGTACTGCGTAAACTGGCATTGTAAATCACATCGCTAAAAGCTTGATAGGCATCCCGCATTGCCAGCTCATCAGATGAAAGGGTGTGATCCTCTCTGTTATTCAAACGTTTTAATTCATGGCGTATTTTGCAGAGCCCCGCCAGCCCATCACAAGCTTGCACCACTTTACGAATACGCCACAACGCTGCAGATGCGCCTTCTGTGGTGAACGCCTCGCGATTTGGCATACGATCCAGGCTCTCGATATTTTGTTTCAGCAAGGTTAAACGATTCAACATGTTGACGTTATGAATCGTGATCATGTCAAACGGGCTCACACGCCCTCTGTCTGTAAACCCATCCGGAAAAGTCGGTAACAATATGGCCGCACCGTTTTTTTCAAAAAAATCAGCCAGGGTATTCATGCCGGCAATAAAAGATCGAAACCCTTCTTTTCGCAGCGATAAATAATGCTCGTTTGATTCACCCACCCCCGAAACCCCCACCCCTGTATCCATTGATTTCAGAATATTTTCGTATTCATTTTCACTTAAGCGTCGGGCAAGGCTGGCATGATTAAAAAATTCATATTTGGGAACTGGAATAAAAAAGATATCGGCATCACTGCTGGTTTGACGCGCTTGCGCATCTGCCACCACAGTATTGTTTTCGAAATGGTCGCTGTTGGGTTTTCTTTCACGCACTTGATATTGCATGCCGGTATCTTGCGCCGCAATGGCCAACAATTGTTTTTCAAGATACGGGCGTTGCGCAGTCATATTTTGTAACTGATAGTCTCTGTCCGCTTTCGGGATTTTTGCTTCACAAGGTTCAAATTGATACACAGACAATTGGTTTGGTAATGCTTGCCCACCCTTTAATTTCACGAGATCGGCTTTATCAAAATACAAATGGGCTTCGCCCGGCACAGGTACGATATCCCCCGCCTGTATTCTTAATTGCAGTTCAGCAAAACTGATGACAAAAGGCGTTTTATCAGAATTGGTTAAAGCATGTGCGGATTCTCCCGCATGGGGCGCTGTTTTTTCGCTAGCGCGTAAACGCCCTGTAAATAATCCAACTTTCCCAGATTTTTCTTTTAAAAAAATACCTTTCATGGAAAGAAGATTGGCATCGATGGGGACTTGATTGCTTGCGGTACGAATGGCGATGCCAAATGTTTCTGCCACATCTGGCTGATTCCCAAATGCACCTTGTGCATGCGATTGCCATGATTGCAACGCACGTAAAAAATGGATGGGGTAACCCGCATCCGCCAAGGCACTTGAATTGTCGAAGGTCAACTTGGGCATATACTTGCTTCTGGTTAAACAAGCCACTGTGTCCAGTATGATCGCTCCACAGCAAATATGCCGTGTGCCCCCTCCTTTTTTGAGCTCACTCTGATAGAATCGAGCCACTTTTATTCCAGGGAGTGCACCGCAATGAAGCATGTCAAAATTCTCGGCCTTATTTTCTGTTTAGCTACCCCCTTTGCTGGGTTTGCTGATGAGCCTAAACCGGTTCCTGCCCTGCTCCCCATTGCCAAAACCACCCTTGCCCAAAGCCAAAACAGCCTTATCCCCAGCGCACCGACTTTATCCGCCACCAGCTATGTGTTGCTGGACGATGCCAGTGGCCGCGTGTTAGCCGAAAAAGAAAAAGACACCCGCCGTGAGCCAGCCAGCCTAACCAAAATCATGACGGAATATGTGGTGTTAGAAAGTGTCAAAGCCGGCAAAGTCAAAATGACCGACCTCGTGACCATCAGCGAAAATGCCTGGCGTACAGGCGGCTCACGCTCCTTTATGGAAGTGGGGAAACAAGTCGCACTCGAAGATTTACTGAAAGGCGCCATCATTCAATCTGGCAATGATGCCTCTGTGGCCTTGGCTGAATTCATTGGCGGCACAGAAGCCGGTTTTTCTGAGATGATGAACCACACCGCACAAAAATTGGGCATGACGAACTCTCATTTTGTCAATGCAACCGGTTTGCCCAATCCCGATCATTACAGCACCGCTTATGATTTGGCGAAGTTAGGTCATGCTTTGATTCATGACTTTCCAGAAGAATACAAATGGCACTCAGAAAAGTGGCATACCTACAATGGCATCAAGCAACCCAATCGCAATCGCTTATTGTGGCGCGATCCTACTGTAGACGGCATCAAAACCGGCCATACGGATAACGCAGGCTATTGCTTGGTCTCTTCTGCCAAACGGGGCGACATGCGTTTGATTGCCACCGTCATGGGTGTGGGGGGCGAAGAATTACGTGCGGCCGAAAGCCAACAATTGTTGTCTTATGGTTACCGCTTCTTCGAAAGCAAAAAACTGTTTACCGCCAACACGCCTTTATCCAAACCCCGCGTATACAAGGGACAAACACCTGCTGTCGAAGTCATGGTGGCCAACGATGTGATCTTAACCTTACCGCAGGGCCAATTTAAACAAATCGAAGCCAGCTTGATTCTGCAAAACCCTCTCACCGCTCCCATCGAAGCCGGGCAACAAGTGGGCACCTTGCGCGCCACATTAAATGGCCAAGTGTTGGCTGAAGTCCCCTTGGTGGCACGTGAAGCTGTGGCCGCGGGCAATCTCTGGCGCCGTATTGCAGACAGTGTGAAATTAAAATACCAAGGTGTGACCGGTAAAACAGAGGAACAAGCTTCTTAAGCCCTGTTCGCAAGTGTGCTCGCCTCCGTCATTGCGAGGGAGGCCTTGCGACCCTCACCCCTGCCCCCTCTTCCACACTTACTGTCGTTTGTGGAGAGGGGAATGGTCGTAATGAGGCCGTGCCCTAGGGGCTGTTGACATCAACGTATGTGAACCACGTATCGCAGAAAATCGAGGCATTTCATCCAAGATAGTAGAAATGTCCACAGCCCCTGGCCTATAGCGTATGTTTTATTCTCTTAAGGAGAAATGCATGACCACAGAACGCACATCACTGATGGCTTTTCCATGCGAGTATCATTTTAAAGTGATTGGTAAAAATCATATTGAATTCGAAGGCTTTGTGGTCAGCACCATCAGGCAACATTTTCCCAAATTGAGCGAAAGCGCTGTTAAAATTCGCGAAAGCAGCAGTAGCCAATTTATCTCACTGACCGTGACCGTAATGGCCGAATCACAAGAAGCCATTGATAATGCCTATCGTGCCTTAACTGCCAGCGAACGTGTATTGGTTGCGCTGTAATGCACTCAATTCAGATTCAACACTTGCCAGGCATGGCGGCATACGAAGCCACCCAAGCTGCCATGCACGCCTTTACTGACAACCGTACAGCCGACACCCCCGACGAAATTTGGGTCTTGCAGCACGAACCTGTTTTCACCTTGGGTCAAGCCGGTAAAAAAGAACATATTCTACGCCAAGGTCCCATCCCTATCGTGCAAAGCGATCGGGGTGGCCAAGTCACCTATCATGGTCCAGGACAATGGGTGTTTTATGTGTTGCTCGATCTCAAGCGTCGCCAATTGGGGGTGCGCCAATTGGTCACCTTACTGGAACAAGCGACCATTGCGGCCCTTGCTGAGCTGTGGCAGGTTACGGCCTTTGCCAAACCAGACGCTCCCGGCGTCTATGTGGTAGGCTCTCAGGCCAAAATCGCCTCGATTGGCTTACGAGTACGCCGAGGCTGTAGCTTTCACGGTTTGGCCGTGAATGTCGACATGGATTTAAGCCCTTTTTCTATGATTAATCCATGCGGTTATCAGGGCTTACAAGTCACACACCTCAAAAATGAAACCCAAGCTGAAGTCTCGTTAGAAGCCGTAAAAACGGGTTTATTGAACCAGCTGATTCAAGATTTGGAGAAAGCTTCATGCAAGTAGACGGAAAACAACGCGCAAAAGACAAAATGGATCGCATTCCCATTAAAATTACGCCGACGGAAACTTTTCTCAAAAAACCAGATTGGATCCGTATTAAAGTCAACAGCGATGGCAAAGTCAGTGCGTTAAAGAATGTCTTGCGTGAACACAAGCTCCATACCGTGTGTGAAGAAGCCAATTGTCCGAACTTGAGCGAATGCTTTAGCCACGGCACGGCCACTTTTATGATCATGGGTGACAAATGTACCCGTCGTTGCAGCTTCTGCGATGTGGCGCATGGTCGCCCTGATCCCTTGGATACCCACGAACCCGAAAATTTGGCCAAAGTGATCCAAGGCATGGGGTTGCGCTACGTCGTCATTACCTCTGTCGATCGAGATGATTTAAAAGATGGCGGTGCCGCGCATTTCAGCGAATGCGTCAAAGCGGTCCGCGAAAAAAACCCAGGCATTGAAATCGAAACCTTGGTACCAGATTTTCGTGGTCGCATGACCCTGGCTTTAGACAATATCCATATCGCCCCTCCGGATGTGTTCAATCACAATCTTGAAACGGTGCCACGGCTCTATAAACAAGCCCGACCAGGCTCAGATTATGCGTGGAGCTTAACCTTGATTAAAGAATTCAAGGCGCGCTTCCCACACCTCCCTACCAAATCCGGCTTAATGTTAGGGTTGGGCGAAACGAACGAAGAAATCATCGAAGTCATGAAAGATTTGCGTCAACACGACTGCGATATGCTGACTTTGGGGCAATATCTGCAGCCCAGTCGCTATCATTTGCCCGTTTCACGCTACGTGACCCCCGCAGAATTTGCCATGCTTGCTAAAATTGGAGATGAATTGGGATTTAGCAACGTGGCCAGCGGGCCATTGGTTCGATCCTCTTATCATGCCGATAAACAAGCCAAGGGCGAGGTTGTCACTTAATGGACAGTAATATTTTTCAACCCGTTTTGTTATGGGTACAAGAAAATCCAAATTGGTCAGGTTTTGTCGTTTTTACCATTTCATTTTTAGAATCTTTGGTAGGCCCTGGCTTCTTTATTCCTGGCGTGTTCTTTATGAGTGGCATTGGGGCTTTGGTGGGCGCCGGCGTCCTCTCTATGTGGCCCACATTGACGTATGCGGTGATAGGTGCGGTCGCCGGTGACTATGCCAGCTTTTGGATAGGTTGGCGTTATCGCGATGCGCTGAGACAATCCTGGTTCTTTAAAAGATATCCTGGCTTATTAACAAGGGGCTATGCTTTTTTCAGAAAACATGGCGGCAAAAGCATTGTTTTTGGCAGATTCGTTGGCCCCGTGCGTCCCATTATTCCCGTGATAGCCGGCATGATGCACATGGCACCCAAAAAGTTTGTCTTCGCGAACATCCTGTCTGCCCTACTCTGGGCACCGTTTTACTCTTCTCCCGGTTATTTTGTGGGCTTGTCTTTAACCGATTTTTCCCTTGAGATTGCTGCCCGTATTTGCGCATATCTCTTGCTGTTTATCTTATTTATTTGGGTGTGTCATTTTGGGTACACACGCACTATTTCGATGCTGGCCAAAAAGCTACGTGCTTTTGCAAAGTGGCAAGGGCACACCTTGTCTCAACATCCTGTTTTAATGCCCATTCAACGCACCTTGATAGACAAACGTTTTACCCATCATCCTGGGCAAGTATTACAAGCGAATCTTGTGATCGTCTCTTTGGTTTTATTTGTTATCTGCGCCGTGTCGCTCTGCCAGCACAGCGGTTTATTTTTCTTAAACGACGAATTGTTTCATTTTTCGCGTGCGGCCCATATTTTAAAAGCCGACATGCTGTTCACTTTTATGACCAAGCTGGGTGAAATTTCGCTTTTAAAATATCCCCTGATCTTGGTCGGCTTATATTGTTTCTTTAAAAGAAAATGGGCGGTGCTCATTCATGGTGTGGTGTTATTGGGCACCATCAAGGTGGTGGCCCATGTGTTAAAGGCTGCCTTTATGAATCCAAGACCGGAAGGGATCTTGGCTGTGTTGGAAGGTTGTTCGTTCCCCAGTGGCCACACTTTCTTGGCAACCGGGGTATTTGGTTTTTTTGCCTTGGTCATCGCACGTGATTTGCGTCCCAGATTCCGATGCTTGCCCATTTTAAGCTGGCTCACCCTCACCGCCTTGGTGATGACATCACGACTCTATCTGGGCGCCCATTGGGCACTCGATGTATTGGGCGGTTTTTTCTTAAGTTTGAGTATCTTGCTGGCACTCAATATCCATTACCGACATGTGTGTAAAGATCGCTTCCCTGTCCGCACCTGTTCCATTCTGATGCTGGTGGGCATTGTTTTTGGATATGGGGTACAAATTGCAAACAACAAATTACTGCAAGATTATGCGGGCTACCAGCTGACCTTTAAAGAAGCCCCCGCTACCTTTAAAGATTGGCAAAATGAGAAAATTCCCCACCTGCTCACGCGCATCAATGTATTCGGTAAAGAACAGGGTGTGTTTAATTTACAAGTGGTAGACGATGAACAACACCTGCGCGCGTCTTTAAATGCGGCCGGTTGGATGTTAAGACCCAAATTTAAAGTGTCCTATTCAGCGCAATGGTTCTCTGGGCATCCTGCGCCGGATCGTGTGCCAGCCTTCCCTTTATTTCACAACGATCGCATGCCGGTGATCAATTTAATTAAAAGGGATGACCAGGTGAGCTATGCCCTGACATTCTGGCATTCTGGTTATACCGTCGATGGCAAAACCCTGCTTGTCGGTAAGCTAAGCCAATTAAAGCGGCTCCACCCCTTGCCTTGGGTCACGGTATACGAAGCCAAGTTCATCGATCCAGAAGCACTCCAGTTGGCCAATACCCTTCAACGCCTTGGCTTTGAAACGCAGGAAACGCCCATCACCACCATTCCTGCACACAGCTTCACCCTGCTCCGGGCCTATCGCCCCAATATGGTGCCGCTGCATGAAATTGAAGAATTGTTGGGGGAGTAACTGCACTCACTTAAGAAGAGGTAGTGGTTCAGGCGCTCATGCAAAGCGCCTGTCACCTAGAGCGTGTCGTCAATTCGCTAAATCGAGGCATAACGCATTGATTTTTGAGGACCGAAGCGGAGCATACATGTAGTATGTGAGCACCGGACCGCAAAAAATCAATGAATTACGCCCGAGTTAGTAGAATTGACGACACGCTCTAGGCAGTACGGCTTGTAATGGATCCCTCATGGGTACACCAAAGGCCCCCAGCTTGACGCTGAGCAACTCAGCTGACATACTTTGAACCCGTCGCGCAGTGTATGAGAACCATTATGCCAACTCTGGATGCGATAGCCGCGTTTCAAGCCATCTTTGATAGCGCAGATAGCATTGCTCAAAAACTGCACCAAGCAGCTACATTGTTGGCTTCGACACCTATACACATCACAACGCTTGAACGCTACATGAGAGAAGCCTCATTTCACACCGATTACTTAAAACACAAAGAACCCGCTGAAGTCGCCACGCCCTTCCATCGCTTTTTGGCTTATGTGTTAGTGGCACAAAAACATCCAACTGAGCTTGAAAAAAGCCTTATTGAAATAGCTTGCAAAGATTACTTTCTAAAAAGATATACCTTTTTAGGTACCCTGAGTTTAGACGGCGCTTTCACAAAAAAAACATTCTTCAGTGACGATGCGGTTTTTATAAAAGAATCAGCGAATCAAATAGCATTGGTGAAAGCTTTTTGGCCTACCACACCAGAAGCCTTAGCGGCCTTCTCCGTTAAAGTCGAAAAACCAGAAAGCACTCAAGCATGCTTTGCACACTTCAAAGAAAAAGCAGAAAACGGCGTTATCACAGATAAAATGTCACTTGATGACTGTGCCAATTTGCTTTTCGCCAAAACTATCGTCACGAAATTTGAGACTGAGGTATTGCCCAAATTGGGCGACGATAAAGCGGTGAATGAGGCCTTAATCCGTCAATTTTTAAAAGAGCGGACCGATACAAACCAAAAAACGGGTTATACCGGCTCGCCCGATTCACTGGCCAATCAATTTTGTGTGGGCTTGGCTTTAAGCTGTATTGATAAAGCGTTTACGGATCTCGATTTTAATCAAACACTTTGGCAAATGCTGATGCCAAATATCATCGGTGCCCATAATCTGGAAGACCATGAGGCATGGCCACCATATGGCACGGCGCTATTAGATAATGATTTACTGCGGGGAAAAGAAGGCAAAATCTGGTCTTACCCTTTCTTGCTCGGTACCAGCCAAACCACTGGTATTTTTGCACATTGGCAAAATAAACCATTGCCAGCTGATTGCCAGAATGAAGCCGAAAATATTAAATCGCTATTTTCACTTTTGCCATTTCAAGATAAACCTTCACCTGAAACCTGGCAGCGTGTCTTTACTTTTCGCCCTGAGCACCGCGACTTTTGGGCGACACAACAAGCTACCCTTTCTGAAAAAAAGCCGATTGAAAATTTATTCGATTTTTTTACAGACGTAAATGCAGTCCTAGACAAATTTAAAAGAAACGAAAATGACCCGGCAAGCATTGGAACTGACATCAGCGCCGAAGGGCACAAAGCCATTACCCCTTTATTAGAAACGTGGCATGCATTTTTGAAACAAGCCTCAGGCATAGCCTTTGTGGCAATGGCTAACGGTAAAGAAACACCCTTACAAAAAAACATCAAGACATTGGTCACAGTGATGAACCATCTCATTCAGCCAGGCAATGTTCAGCATCATAGCCACTCTTGTTTCGATAGCAATCACCGCACTCTGAATCCTGTTTTGAAGGGTAAAGATACAGCCGCTCTCGAAAACATGCTGCGTGACTTTCAAATTTCAAAAACCTTTCGCCCGGCCCCTGAGTTGTCAAAAATACAGCTGGGCGGTCGAGACAACCTGCCTTATAACGCTGCACTGTATTCACGTATGGCGCAAAGCGGCCAGTCACGTGCGGTGTTACGAAAAAATCTGCTGGATGAAATTGTGTCTGCACCGCCTGCTGCCACCACGCTGCCTGGCTTGATTCGCGCTGGGCAGGAATGGGTGCAAACTGCAAAAATTGAGGCACGAGACAAAGCACTGTTTAATTTTATTTTTGAAATAAATAACCCAGAGAAAAGAACACAATTTCTGAAACCTTTTTTAGAACACAACTTACCTTTCGATAACACGCTTGAAAATTATCTTTTAACAATAAAAATGCTTCAGTGCCTGGATGTGCACCCTCACATACAAATGCTGACAGACGCTTTAATCAAGCAGCTGCCGCAGCTGTCTCTCAGCGTGGCTGGCTATCGCTTGTTAAGCTCAACGATTGATTCTGCACAAAAAGAAGCCGTCATGGCCGCACTGGGAGCAGTGGCTCCGGTACTGGAAGCATTGGCCAGAGGGGAGTACATCGCCTTTGCCATGTGGTCTATTCCTTCCGAAAAGCGAGGGGATGTCTTAGCCCGTTTTGATAACCAAGCGCTCATGGCGCTTGTTAAAAGTGCCTATGATTTCAAATGCATTGCGGAAATACTTCCTGAAACGCAATACGATGTATTCATCGCATCGTTTGATGACCAAGCGCTCATGGCGCTTGTTAAAAGTGGCTATGATTTCAAATGCATTGCGGAAATACTTCCTGAAACGCAACGCGATGTATTCATCGCATCGTTTGATAATGAAACACTCATGGCGCTTGTTAAAAGTCCCTATGATTTCAAATGCATTGCGGAAATACTTCCTGAAACGCAACGCGATGTATTCATCGCATCGGTTGATAATGAAACACTCATGGCGCTTGTTAAAAGTCCCTATGATTTCAAATGCATTGCGGAAATACTTCCTGAAACGCAACGCGATGTATTCATCGCATCGTTTGATAATGAAACACTCATGGCGCTTGCTAAAGACATCTATGACTTCAAAGAGATTGCAAAAGTACTCCCCGAAGCGCGTCTTGCTGCTTTTGATAATAAAGCGCTAAAAGTATTTGTTAAAAACATCGATAATTTCACATACATTGCGAAAGCACTCCCAAAGACGCAACGCGATGTATTCATCGTATCGTTTGATGACCAAGCACTCATGGCGCTTGTTGAAAACATCGCTGGTTTCAAAGAGATTGCGGCAGTACTTCCCGAAGCGCGACTTGCTGCTTTTGATAATCAAGCGCTAAAAGTGCTTGTTAAAAACGCCTCTGCTTTCGAACTCTTTGCAAAAGGATTTTCCGAAGCACGGCGCGCAGCCCTTTGCAATGAAACACTCAGAGCGCTTGTTAAAAGCGCCTATGATTTCACATCCATTGCGGCAGTACTCCCAAAGACGCGACGCGATGCATTTACCCAATCTTTTGATGACCAAGCACTCATGGCGCTTGTTGAAAACGTCTATGGTTTCAAAGAGATTGCGGCAGTACTTCCCGAAGCGCGACTTGCTGCTTTTGATAATCAAGCGCTAAAAGTGCTTGTTAAACACGCCTATGCTTTCGAACTCTTTGCAAAAGGACTTTCCGAAGCGCGGTGCGCAGCCCTTTGCAATGAAACACTCAGAGCGCTTGTTAAAAGCGCCTATGATTTCACATCCATTGCGGCAGTACTCCCAAAGACGCGACGCGATGCATTTACCCAATCTTTTGATGACCAAGCACTCATGGCGCTTGTTGAAAACGTCTATGGTTTCAAAGAGATTGCGGCAGTACTTCCCGAAGCGCGACTTGCTGCTTTTGATAATCAAGCGCTAAAAGTGCTTGTTAAACACGCCTCTGCTTTCGAACTCTTTGCAAAAGGATTTTCCGAAGCACGGCGCGCAGCCCTTTGCAATGAAACACTCATGGCACTTGTTAAAAGCGCCTCTGGTTTCAAATGCATTGCAGAAGTACTCCCAAAGACGCGACGCGATGCATTTATCGCATCGTTTGACTACGCAACATTAAAAACGTATCACTTCAAATACGTGCTAACCAAAATGAAGGTGGATCTGCTACACACTATGCGCACGCCAGTATCCACTCACGTCGCCAATAGATGGCGCTTTGGGGGCATGGCGCTTACACTCAGCGGAGCTGCCTTTGCGGCAGGCTATCTACTCTCCAACGCCGGCATCATCGCCATCACCATCGGCACTTTAACTGGTGCTGTATTCACTGGAGGGCTTTTCGCGGCGGCCGCCCTGCTCATCATGCTTGCTGTGGCACTTGCCTTATATCACTCTCAGGTTTTTTCTAAAAAATCCGACCCGATGCCTGTGGGCAGTGTCACGCCCTCACTACCCAAGGCGCCATCAAATGACCCTGAGCTAGTGAATGCGCCCGTTGTCACGCCGGGTGCGAACGCAGCAAGGTTGCCAAACAATGCCACTGGCGATGCGCCTCGCACTACCGCGCACCGACTAGGCAAAGCAAACACGCCATCGCTCACTTAAAAAAATCCTGCGGCAGGGTGATCTGAATCACGTAGTCATGCACACAACTTCACTCTACTTCTGGCCTATCGCCCCAATATGGTGCCGCTGCATGAAATTGAAGCCTTATTGGGGAAGTAACGGTGCGCTTACTTAAATAATTAAGTGAATCATTTTACAAAAACAACTGCTTGCCTTTACTTCCCCCTGGCAAAGGGGGAGCTTGTTGCGTGGTGCTTTGACCAAGCAACAAGCGGGGGTTGTTTCTAAAATTGGCAAGAAGCCTGTGATTTTATCGCCTACTAATCAACCCCTCGCCTCACCAACTCTTCTGAAACCCCATTAAAAACCCACGATCAACGGGTTGCAGGTTAAACAATAAAGAAGAACCCGACTCCTGACGCACGTAAAAATAGTACCCCATTAAGCCGCCCACCACTGCGCCCCCAATCACATCCGTTTGCCAATGCGCTTGGGATTTAACACGCGCAATCGACATATAAACGGGTAACACAGCTAAAGAATACACAGCAGGATACTCTCGGCCATATTCAAACATAAAAGGCGAGACCACCGCAGTAATGCCTGCGACTTCACCACTGGGGAAGCTATGGTTATGGTCGCCCTGAAACCATGAATCAGGATTCGCCCCATCTCTCGGTCGCTCACGCGAAAAAGCATATTTCATGACTTGCGTGGTAATGGCAGTGACCACCACAGCATCGGTGGATTTCCAAAAAGTGCGCCCCAACCGGTTTTCTTTACCCAGCATCAAGGCCCCGCCTACAGAAACCAGTATAGAACCGGCTGTCAGGCCCTTCTGATTAGAACGCGACCAGATTCCAGTATCACTTTTTTCAATCACAGAATCGATGCCCAATGGGCCACCCGAACCTGCCTGACACACGGATGTGATCGCCAAAGCGGATAGAATTAAAATAATGCGCATTCCCTTGCACTCCTTTGTTACGCCAAGGCTTTTAACAATTTCTCATGTATCCCACCAAACCCACCATTACTCATTACCAAAATAATGTCATCCGGTTTGGCTTGTCCCACTAACACTTTTACCAAATTTTCAACTGAATCTGCCACCTCGGCGCGATCGTTCATTTCGTTTTTCAAATCTTCACAAGACCAAGTGAGGTCGGGCGATTGATACAAATATACCCTGTCAGCAGCCTGTAAGGCGTCTGTAATCTGATCTTTAAAGACCCCGCGCTTCATTGAGTTTGAACGAAAATCCATCGCCACCAAAATGCGTTTTTGTTTTTCACGCGCTCTTAATGCGTCTAAGGTTAATTTAATGGCCGTGGGATGATGGGCAAAATCATCTAATACCGTGATGCCTTTTACCACGCCCTTCAGTTCTAACCGCCGTTTCACATTCTTAAATTCGGCCAAGGCTTGAATGGCAATGCTGGGCTGAACCCCTGCATGCCGTGCCGCTGCAATGGCAGACAAGGCATTGTGCACATTGTGCGTGCCAATCAATTGCCAATTCACGGTACCTTGAAATTGATCTTTAAAATACACATCAAATTCACTGCCGGTATCCTGTTTTAATACGGCACTCCAGCCTGCGACATCATCGGTGCATTCGTGCTGACTCCAGCACCCTTTTTCCAACACCTTTTGTGCAAACACATCATGTTTAGGCGCAATCACCAAACCGTCACCCGGCACAATGCGCACAGCATGATGAAACTGGCGAATAATTTCATTCACATTGTCATAGATATCAGCATGATCGAACTCAACATTATTAATCACCAAAGTCCGCGCATTGGAGTGCACCACTTTGGCGCGCTTATCAAAAAACGCGGTATCATATTCATCCGCTTCGATCACAAAGAATGGGGAATCGGTCAATCGGGCAGAAACACCAAAATTCTCTGGTACCCCGCCAATCAAAAAGCCTGGATTTAAGCCTGCATATTCTAAAATCCAAGTCACCAAACTCGAGGTAGTGGTTTTACCATGGGTACCGGCCACCGCAATGACCCACTTGTCTTTCAACACATTATTTTTAAGCCATTCGGGTCCAGAGGTGTATGAGAGGTTCTGATTGAGAATCCCTTCAATGAGGGGTTTGCCCCGCGCAATACTGTTGCCCACAATATACGTGGTGTCGTGAGATAAAGGCCCAAAGGCTTCGGGCTTCGAAATTGCAATCCCCTGTTCTTGCAACAAGGTGCTCATCGGGGGGTAAACGTTGTCATCGGTTCCCGATACTTCGTAGCCTTTTTGTCTGGCCAACAAAGCCACGCCGCCCATGAACGTGCCGCAAATCCCTAAGATATGAATTTTCTTCATGCCATCGATACTCCCTTAACCTAGGTTTATGAGTTGGCTTTATTTAAGATCTCCGCCAATTCCGGTAAAAAGACAAACAAAGCCATCACCGAAGCAAACTGCATCAACACGCTGATGATCATGGCGCCCCAAGGCTTAATGCCAAAGGCTTGCACCAAAAACTGAACACTCACCCACCAAGCCCAACCGCTTAATAAGAGCCCCATTAAAAATGAAAAGCTGTTAATACCCAACACGTGTGAAGAACAAAAAGCGACCCCTGTACAAATCGTATCCACAGCCAAAATAGCCGACCACAGTTGTACAAAGCGCAAATGCAGTTTCTTAAACCGCAACATACCCCATAAGCTGGCACCACTGGCCAAGGCAGAAACGATGGCCGCCTTCAACCCTAAGATTTCTGAGATTTCTGGGCTATGCATGCTGAACGTGGTAATCGCAATATTAGCCAGCAAGATAAAAATCAATAGAAAAAAAGAATAAGGCATGTCTTCCGCTTTACTTTTAAGCGTTAAGAGTCGCCACAAAAGGAGAAGAAACGGCATAACAATACCCTTCGTGTTTCAAGATACAAATCCTAACATCCCATATTGCGGCGTAGGAGAAATGTTTTTCAATCGAAAAAACTCACAATACAATGCGTATTGCTTCGTTTTTTCTCAATCAAAACATTTCCCCCGCTTGCAATCTGGGCGTTATCCCTTCGTATCTTGAAACACGAAGGGTATAGCCCATCTAGGATGATAAAAAAGCCTAGTTTAAACTTTTTGCGTAGGAAATGTCTGCTCTTTACGTTAAAATTCTGCCCATTAGCAAAATAAGAGGAATCTCATCTTGGGAATGCAAAACGCCTTTTATGCCCAAAGCGGCGGTGTGACTGCGGTGATCAATGCCACTGCATCTGGCCTGCTGGCGACAGCACGCCAATACCCCAGCCGTATCGGCAAAGTCTATGCCGGGCGAAATGGCATTCTGGGGGGATTGCATGATGATCTCATCGATACCAGTTTGTTAAGCGATCAGGATGTCACCGCCCTCAAATACACACCGGGTGGAGCCTTTGGTTCTTGCCGCCATCAACTGAAAAGTTTTGAACAAGATGCCGCCAGTTACGAAAAATTGATTTCGACCTTCAAGAAGCATGACATCGGCTACTTCTTTTACAACGGCGGCGGCGATTCCCAAGACACCGCCCATAAAATAAGTGTGGCCAGCCGCAATATGGGTTACCCCGTGATTTGTATTGGGATTCCCAAAACCATTGATAACGATCTGCCTTTTACAGATTGCTGCCCAGGCTTTGGATCGGTTGCCAAGTATGTGGGCGTCTCGATTCGCGAAGCCGCTTACGATGTGGCTTCGATGGCAGCCAGCTCCACAAAAGTCTTTATTTTAGAAGTCATGGGGCGCCATGCCGGTTGGATCGCCGCTGCCAGTGGCTTGGCTTCAGAAAAAACCAATGATGCCCCGCATCTTATTTTGTTCCCCGAAATTAAATTTCAAGAAAAGCGCTTTCTTGAAAAGGTGGAACAAACCGTGAACCAATTGGGCTATTGCGCGATTGTGGTATCAGAAGGCGTCAAAAACATGAATGGCGAATTTTTATCTGAAGCCGGTGGACGCGATGCCTTCGGTCATGCCCAATTAGGGGGCGTGGCGCCACGCTTGGCAGAAATGCTGCAAAATAAATTAAAGCTGAAAGTCCATAATGCTGTGGCGGATTATTTGCAACGTTCGGCCAGGCACATTGCATCACAAGTGGATCTGGATCAGGCCTTTACCTTGGGGCAAAAGGCCGTTGAATTTGCCCTGGCAGGCATCGATGGCGTCATGCTGACCATTCAACGCGAATCCAACACGCCTTATCGTTGGACCATCGGACATGTGTCGCTAGAAAATGTGGCCAACCAAGAACGCTTTATGCCACGTGATTTTATCAGCGAAGATGGCTTTCATATTACGGATGCCTGTCGTGAATATTTATTGCCCTTGATTCAAGGGGAAGCGTATCCACCTTACGAAAATGGCTTACCCAAATACTTACCCTTGATACAAAAATAAATTGTAAGCGTTCAGTACGACGAACTTTTAATACACAAGAACGTTCATTTTAGGGACGTTCCCCACTACAGAGTGAATGGTTACAATGAATTATCAACACGCATACCATGTGGGATCGATTTCAGATGTGTTCAAGCACAGCGTTCTGATTCATCTGCTGCAATCTTTTCATAAAAAACCGAGCCCGTTTTGCTATTTCGAAACGCATGCGGGCAAGGCTTTATATAATTTGCGTGATGCCGCTTCACAAAAAACACAAGAGTATAAAGACGGCGCCTTTAAACTGTGGCAACAAAAAGAAAATTTACACCCGATTCTGAATGACTATCTCAATATTATTTCAAGATTTAATCTGTCGAATAAACCTTTACAGTTTTATCCAGGATCAGGCCTCATTGCCAGACAATACTTACGTGAAAAAGACCAAGCTATTTTGTGTGAAATGCATCCCCCTATCCATTACGATCTTGCTTCGTATTTTAAACAAGATAAAAAAGTCCATGTGCATGATCGTAATGGTTATGAAGCTTTAATCGCTTCTGTTCCACCCAAAGAAAATCGTGGCTTGGTGCTCATCGATCCCCCTTACGAAATCGAAAATGAATACGAGGTTTTGGTCGACACGCTCAAAAAAGCCAAAACGCGCTGGCAAAATGGCATGTATGCCATTTGGTTTCCCATAAAAGAGTATAAAAAAGTGCGTGATTTTTACGACGCACTCAGTGCCCTAGGCTTTAGCGAAATGCTGGTAGCTGAATTATGGGAAAGCCAAGATCTGATTGCCAATCACCGCCTACGCGGTTCTGGCATGGTCATCCTCAACGCCCCTTGGCAAAGTGATGTTTTCCTAAAATCCCTGCTGCCTGAATTGGCTAAAGCGTTAGACATTGAAAAACAGGGCCGGATTTTTGTAACGCTTCAGTGAAATGCCGATCCTCTTTCACTTCTCTGGCCTATCGAAACAGTCGCCCCGTCTGCACGCGAAGCCTCGTGTGACAAGGCGGTTGAGGCTGCGGGTGGCGCAATCACCTTTTCAACAGGCAGTGCTTGCTGCGATACCCGCGCTTTCAGCGCATCAAACTTAGCGGCTGCTTCGGGTGAAACGGCCTCTGACTGCTTTGGTATCGGAACCACCCCCGCGGCAGCCAAACTGACATCCACCGCTTCAGGCGCATTGCGCATCGCCACTTTTTCTTGATTGAGAAGCGCTTTTACTTTTGTATCATAATCGCGAGGCTCACTACGAAACCATGCATAGAGCTTCTGAAAAAAGTTTGGTTTTTCCGCTCTTGCCATCGTTCTTAAAGCCTGTGTCACGGCCTCGTTCACTGGATTTTGCTGTGCGACACGCAACAAATCAGCGCTTGCAGCAGAAGGCACATGTTGATCAACTTTCATTTTATTTTGCAGGCTAGCCCAAACGATTTGATTGAAATAAGTCTCCCCTTTTTCAGAGGCAGCGGCTTCAAATTCTTTTGCTTTTTTCGTAGCCGGCAATTCAGAAACGTATTGATCATTCAACGCATGATTTTGCAGATCTCGTAATGCCCCAAAAACCATCTGATTCAGCGACACCCCTTCGTCATTGTTTTCCATTATCGATCTTAAGATAGCCCGCATGGCATTTAATTTGTCTGCCTCACCAAACAGAGAATAGACAGCTTCGAGGGCTTTATTTTTTGCCTCAAGGCTTTCTTTCATCTGTTTTATCTCGTCCGGATGGCTGCTTTCTGAACCAACCCTATTAAGCAGTTGTAGCAATGCCTGATGCGTCCCTTCAATTTCTGCTACCTGTTTTGTTGCTTCAGCAAGCCCGCTTTTGCGCCGCGAAGCAAAGGGTGAGGTCTTTTCTTCAAGCTGTTTAATGGCTCTTTGTACATGAATGATGAACTGGTTTTTGTTTTCAAAGGGCATTTTATCTACCAAAAAATCTAATATCTGATCAGATGATTTTCTGTATCGATCATTTTTAGTAGGACGAGAAACCTCATAGAATGCATTTTTTGCCGCATGCTCCCACGTTTTATTTTGCGAAATACCTTCCCCAAATTTTAATTGAACAAAATAAAGGCGCTTTATTTCATTCGTGCTTTCTTTTATTACTTTTTCAGAAGCCCCCCGCGCTTTCAAAAAGCCTAACGCTGCTTCTTTCTTTTGGATTTCTGTTTGTAATTTTTCAGTAAATTCTTGCGATGAATGGGCCATCATCGTTGCTGACATGACATCAAATAATTTGTACATTGCCCCTTCTTTCAGGGCAGACTTTCTCACACTGTCATCACCGGCTAAGGTCACTTGTGTTTTTAAATCTTCAAGGGGAAGCGGTAAAGTCACCCCCTTTTTTGCATCGGGCTGAATTCCCAGATATTTTATTTGATAGTCATCCAAGCTGATTGACGTTGAGTCAGCCGGTATCATCCCCGGCGCCAAATCAATTTTCAAATTTTGAAGGGTGGCGTCTGAAAAATCTCTATTTTGTTGATAAGAAAAAGTGGCATTTCGGCTGTTGTTATTCGCCTTGAAAGCAGCCATATTTTTAATACGTTCAATATTTTTGGCCGCAATGAATGAACGCTCTAGCGGATCGTTATGAGGTTGAGATGCAGCCTTAATAAGCTGTGCCGGCTGTAATGGCAAACCATCCGAAACATTTCTGGCAATATAAAAATCGCCTTGCTGAACTGCCGAAAGTGCGACTTCTCCTAACCAGGCAATATAATGCGATCGTGCATCACCTTTAAGCGCTAACACGCTTTTCTCTATCATATTCCGTATGCTAAACATCATGAGGCTATACGCGTGAGTCGGCCTGGCCAAAGCATCAAATGACTGAAACTGTTGCGCCCTGATACTCGCCTCAATGATTTCTGTCGCAGCGCGCTTTGCATCTTCTAATGTTAAACCGTCAATCACTGCGTCTTTATCAGCTACGCTGAGATCCGTTGAAAGCAACTTTTGAAAGATTTCAGCTAATTGACTTTTGCTTGGATCGTCTGGCATCACTTGCACCTTCACCTAATTTGAGATAAAGCTTACATCATCATTTCAAATATTAGATTGTGTTAGCAAGTTGGGTTATTTTAATATGACTGTCCGAAGTGATAAACCGTGTACTGGAGCGAAAAATGACGCGTAAAATCAATATGCCCGGGAATGAATTACATATTGTGATTGCAACAAATCTTTCAGAGAAAAATGAAACGACTTTGTGTGCACAGATAGAAGCTGCCATGAAGCGCTTCAACATCAATCTTTCCGAAACCAATTCTGATGGTCAAAATCCCTTACAAGTTTTGGCTGCACATAAAAAAGTGAATGGCTTTATGCAATTGCTTCCTTTTTATGATTTCAATAACGTGCATAAAGAAATGGTTCATGCTGCCATTCAAACCATCATGCCAAAAGACAAAAAACAACAGGCTGATTTTTTAGAACGATTGGAAAGGATGAACATTTCTGTCAAAAATGATGTGCCCTCTATCCGTTTTGGCAACGCTGAGAAAGCCTCAGCATCAGGCAGTGCCTTTCAGCATTTCAAAAAGACAATGGCAGCAGCGTTGAAATTATAAAATTTCTTTACAGAACCTCCCCCCACCTGTCTAGGCCGGCCAAAGCGCTGAACCTGTGCAACCTATTTCGAAAAAACAGAGTACATCGTTTCACGGCGTAAGCGTTCACGCAATGGCGTCAACTTAAGCCCAGCGGTGTCATTGCGAATGAAAATGGCAATCTGAACTTGACCGAAGTTCATGCTGGTTTGGCCATTTTTATGAAGCAATCCATTTGAAAGATCGAAAAACAAAGATGGACTGCCAGACTATCAAACATCATCATCAACTATTCCCCTCTCTACGAACGACAGTGAGTGGAGAGGGGGCAGGGGTGAGGTGTCGCAAAGCCTCCCTCGCAGTGACGGAGAGCCTTAAGTTGACGCCATTGAGCGTTCACGTCGAGGTAAAAGCAAACAAGAACATTCAGGATCTCACTCGAAGCGCCGTCTCCTCGGAAAAATGTCTGCACATATAGGGACCCCGTATAAATAGCTGCCCCATCAATGGCGATTCGTAAACGCTTACAAAAAAAAACCCTGCGTTCTTTTCAGAAACGCAGGGTTTTCGTTTTCTACATCGATTAAGCCATCGGTGCTTCCGACTCCAGCTCTTTCATGCTTAAACGAATTTTGCCTTGTCTGTCAATTTCAAGCACTTTGACAGTGACATCTTGACCCAAGGTCAATTTATCGTTCACATCATTCACGCGTTCATGACAAATTTGTGAAATATGAACCAAACCATCACGACCTGGTATCAACGACACAAAGGCGCCAAAATCAACGATGCGTACGACTTTACCCACATAAATCTTGCCCAATTCAACATCCATGGTCAAAGATTCAATGCGCTTACGAGCCAAATCACCCGCGGCTCTATCCACGGCAATCACACGGACCGTACCGTCATCATCCAATTCAATATTGGTTTTGGTTTCTTCGGTTAATTGACGAATGGTGGCCCCACCCTTACCAATCACATCACGAATCTTATCGGGATGAATTTTAAAGCTTACAATGCGGGGTGCAAAATCAGACATTTGACCACGCGGTGCAGGCATCGCTTCTATCATCAGACCCAAAATATGCAAACGGCCGGCTTTGGCTTGTGCCAAAGCTTGCTTCATGATTTCTGGCGTTATGCCGTCAATCTTAATATCCATTTGCAAAGCAGTCACTGCATCAGCTGTACCCGCTACTTTAAAGTCCATATCACCTAAATGATCTTCGTCACCCAAAATATCGGTCAAGACGGCGAACTCGGCGCCTTCTTTAATCAGACCCATGGCAATCCCAGCAACCGGAGCCTTAGTAGGCACGCCTGCATCCATCAAAGCCAAGCTTGTGCCACAGACAGAGGCCATTGAGCTTGAACCATTTGATTCGGTGATTTCTGATACCACACGCAAGACATAAGGGAAGGTGCCGGCTTCTGGCAACACAGCTTGAATACCGCGTTTGGCCAAACGACCATGACCAATTTCACGACGTTTCGGGCTGCCCACCATGCCCAATTCCCCCACACAGTAGGGAGGGAAGTTGTAATGCAGCATGAAGTTTTCTTTTCTTTCGCCTAATGGGCTATCGATCAATTGACCGTCACGGGTAGCCCCCAAGGTGACCACCACCAAAGCCTGAGTTTCCCCACGGGTAAACAAGGCCGAACCATGTGTACGTGGCAACACAGACGTTTGAATATTGATAGGACGCACGGTAAAGAGATCGCGACCGTCAATACGGCGCTCACCCTTCAGGATACGTTGGCGCACAATCATCTTTTCTAAATCGTGGAAAGCATTTTCCACAGCACTTTCTGGGAACTTGCCAGCTTCTTCACCCGACAAAGCTGCAATGGCTTTATCGCGCGCAATCTTAACAGCTGCTTGACGCGCTTGTTTTTCAACCAAGCGATAGGCTTGACCCACTTCTTCAGCCACCAGCTCGCTCAAAGCTTTCACTAAATCAGCGTGCAGGGTTTCTTTCTTCCATGCAAAAGGCTTAGGCGCAGCCATCGCGGTTAATTCTTGAATCGCTTTAATCGCTGTTTGCATTTGCTCATGGCCATACAACACAGCGCCTAACATGGTTTCTTCTGTTAATTGTTTGGCTTCTGATTCCACCATCAACACAGAAGAAGCGGTGCCAGCCACCACTAAATCCAAGTCAGATGTTTGCAATTGTGATCGGGTTGGGTTCAACAAATACATGCCATTTTTGTAACCCACACGCGCCGCGCCCACTGGGCCCTTAAACGGCAAGCCTGCCAACATGATGGCAGCAGAAGCACCCAGCAAAGCAGGGATATCCGGATCAATTTCAGGATTGATTGACATCACGGTCGCCACGATTTGCACTTCGTTCATAAAACCATCTTCGAACAAAGGACGAATCGGACGATCAATTAATCTGGAGGTTAAAATTTCTTGTTCGGTGGGACGCCCTTCACGCTTGAAGAACCCACCAGGGATGCGACCACCCGCATAAAAACGTTCAAAATAATGAACGGTGAGAGGGAAAAAATCGCGTATCGCCTTGACTTCCTTTTCTGCGACCAAGGCAACCAGTACCACGGTGCCATCCATATCCACCAACACAGAAGCGGTGGCTTGACGTGCAATCCGGCCCGTTTCAATCGAAACGGTATGATCACCATACTGAAATGTTTTTTTAACAGGTTGTAATAAAAGCGACACGCGAATTTCCTTTTGACAAAATTAATTACGAAGACCTAAACGTTCAACCAAAGCACGATAGCCATCGAAATCTTTGCGTTTGATATAGTTTAAAAGCCCTCTGCGCTTGCTCACCATGGCGAGCAAACCACGACGGGAGTGAAAATCTTTCTTGTTGGCTTTGAGGTGCTCAGTTAAGGCTTTAATACGAGCCGTCAACAAAGCAACCTGCACATCAACAGAGCCGGTGTCGCCAGCAGAACGTTGGAATTCGCCAACAATCTGGGCCGTAGCTTCGGTAGAAATTGACATAGTTATCCTCTTATAACAAAACAAACATCAAAACCGCGCGCGAGTATATCACACTTTTGGCAAAAGTAATGGGGGGTGGAAAAGGCAGACTGGCAAGGGAAGTAAGACAACGAGCGCAGCCTGAGCCTCGCCCCGCACGATTCACCTCTTCATAGAATGGGTTAGCGTACTCGCGTAACCCATCATCATGACAGCATGGGTTACAAAAAGAACCCAGCCCTTCGTAAACTCAAGGCGTTCAACGAGAAAAAGCTAACGCTTTTTCTATTCCCGTCTCACCCCATCCTACCAAGGGAAAAAGCGCGCTATGCGCGGCGACGAAGGGGCAGGAATAACCCCGTCCGGAAGAGAGGTTGTCTCCAAAAGCTTATCTTGAGCATTACCATAACCTGTCGGATGGTAAGTCGTGCGATTCGCCATCAACGGCTCCGCTGAAATCCCGGAATCCGTTACATCAGACAAGGCAAGTAAAGGCTCAGGCGCCTTCACAACCAATTCACATAACTCTCGGCGAGACAGGGCATGTACACGAACAGAATCCAGGTCAATCCCCACTTTCTGCGCACGGCTCACCACCACGTCGGCCAATAATTTATCTTCTAAGCCACGTATCTGTTTTTTCAAAGCATATTGCTTGTAAACGCTCACGCCATATCCCACTGCCGCCAAGAATCCCACCCCACTTATTATCGCCAAAAGGGGATTCGCACTGACAATGGCAACACCAATACCCAGCACAATGGCCAACACTGCCAAAACGGGGAGCCATGCATTACGCAATACAGCCGTTCTGGGCGATTCAATCGGGTCTAATGGGTTATCAATCAGCCCCATTGCCTTCCACATGCGATTCAAATGTGATGGCGTCGGCTTCGTTGAGGTTGCCTTTTCGATAAAATCACCCTCCTGCAACCAAAGCGCTGAAAACTTCGCTGTGTTTGTGCTATCCGCGGCAAGCACTTTCAGAGTCTTCAAATCAAGATAACATGGACGCTGACCTACCAAAGAAGGAAAATAAACTGCTGCCCCTGATACAGCGCATGCCCCTAAAAACACCGCCTTACTGAACCCCGTAGCCAGCGCTCCGGCAAGAAAGGCGCCCCCAATAAGCAATGTGGAAAGGGACAAAAATAGGGAGATCATCATCGCTATCTGGCCTAGACCTCGCGTGAACCTCGCATCGAACAGCAAGCCATTTAATTTATCTAGGTCCTGAGTGAATGATTGCCCAGCACTAAAATTGGAATTTTGCAGCATGGGGAAGTTCTCCTTTACCTGAAAGGTTAGACCTATATAAATCCTGGTCATTCTACACTCTTATTCAGGAAGAAAGGTACGAGAATATTGTTGTATTTCCCCCACTGCCGCTGCCAGGCTTCGTAGCGATGGGGTGAGGTGGAAATAGAAAAAGCATTGCTTTTTCCCGTCGAACGCCCTGAGCCTGTGAAGGATCGGGTTCCTTTTGTAAGCCATCATCACGACAGCATGGGTTACGCACGAGTACGCGCTAACCCATCCTACAAAGCTGGTTCTTGCTCCATACAGCCCTGCCTCTACATGACGAGTCACTTGGTTTTTTCAAAATAGATTGCTTGCCTTTCACTTCCCCCTGGCAAAGGGAGTCACCTGTCAGGTTCGGCGCTTTGGCCGGCCTAGACAGGCGGGGGGTTGTTTGTAAGGGCTTTGCAAGGATGGGTGCTGAGGAATCATTCACAAAAATGAACGCCAAACGCCATCATCCCGCAAAATAGCAGCGCGTTACGTCTCGATATAGCGAATGATCAACAGCCCCTAGTAACCCCACCGAAAGGCCCATAAAGGAATACCCCACAAAGGAATGGTCCCGATCACTACAGCGAACATCGCTATCTGGCCTAGGCATCGCATGGTCCCCGCACGGAACACCCAATCATTTAATTTTTTTAAATTCTGAATAAACGATTGTGTGGCGCTAGAATCGGAATGTTGAAGCATGGGGGCGTCTCCTTTATCTGTAAAGTGTAGACCTATAGAAATCGTGGTTATTCTACGCTCTTATTCAGGAAGAAAGGTACGAGAATATTGTTGTGTTTCCCCCACTGCCGCTGCCAGGCTTCATAGCGATGGGGTGAGGTGGAAATAGAAAAAGCATTGCTTTTTCCCGTCGAACGCCCTGAGCCTGTGAAGGATCGGGTTCCTTTTGTAAGCCATCATCATGACAGCATGGGTTACGCACGAGTACGCGCTAACCCATCCTACAAAGCTGGTTCTTGCTCCATACAGCCCTGCCTCTACATGACGAGTCACTTGGTTTTTTCAAAATAGATTGCTTGCCTTTCACTTCCCCCTGGCAAAGGGAGTCACCTGTCAGGTTCGGCGCTTTGGCCGGCCTAGACAGGCGGGGGGTTGTTTGTAAGGGCTTTGCAAGGATGGGTGAGCACGTACTTGCATGACTCAGGCTACGCTTTTTGGCAATAGGATACGGGGAGCCCTCTTCTCATGCTGTAGTGGTATATGTGGTGTGGGATGCATCCGTTTTTATAAATATGCCCAAATCTGCCACATTTGCCTGCCATTCTTCTGCATAGCCAAGAGGGCTGTATCGAATAGAAACATCGGCTGTTGAAAAACATTGCCAATAATCAATACCCCTGGAATCCTTTTCATTCAGTGTGTAGATATTTTCTGAAGCGATGCGCGCCTGGTCTTTTCAAGGGCGGTGGGCGCAATTGACGGTTCACTCATCCACAGAGAGCAATCGGAGCGGATGAATCACATTGCACTTAATCTCAATCAGGCCGCCTAATGCGCCTTGTTCGTCATAAAAACGGTAGGTGCCACCCTCTACTAGGGACTGCTGACCATTCGCTATATCGAGATGGAACGGCTTGGTTTGCGAGATAGTAGTATTATCAACGGGCACACGCTGCCCATAACGCAATCGTTGGCAGCAGCTTGGATCCAACGTCACAGCAGGAAAATGCATGATCAAACTGTCGACTGGCAATAAGCGCACAGTGTCTGATGCATTCACGTTTTCTAGGGTCAACGCCGAGTCTATGGTAAACGGCCCCGTTTTTTCGCGCCGTAATTGAATCACGTGCGCCACGGTGCCCAAAGCTTGGGCGATATCTTCAATTAAACTTCTGATATACGTTCCGGTGCCACAAGACACCTTTAACTGAAACTGTGCTTGCTCGCGATCCACTTTTAAAATTTCAATTTCAATGATGGTGATTTCACGCGCTGCAATGTTGATCTCTTTACCCGCACGTGCCAATTGATGCAGTGGCACACCGTTTTGTTTGAGTGCAGAAAAGGCAGGGGGAACTTGCTTAATTTTGCCTTTAAAAAGCGGAATCACATCAGATAAGCGCAGAGGCCAATCATGTGGAATCGCCGCTTCTTCAATCACTTCACCATCACTGTCGGCAGTGTTGGTTTTTTGTCCAAGCTGGCCCGTCACGATATAGGTTTTGTCTGATTTCAGCAGATATTGCGCAAATTTTGTGGCTTCGCCCAACAATAATGGCAACAGACCGGTCGCCAAAGGATCGAGTGTCCCGGTGTGTCCTATTTTGTGTTTTCTGAGGCGTAATTGTCTTTTGACTTTGGTAATCAGTTGCGCAGAAGTAAACCCGGTGGGTTTATCTAATAATAAGACGCCCGAAAGTGGGGTATTGGACGATAACTCAGGCTTCATTTGAATCAGTTAAATCAGGTTTGATTTTTTCAAATAAAGATTGAATGCGATCGCCTCGAGAAATAGATTCATCAAAAACAAAACGCAATTTCGGCACTTGCCGTAAATTCATTTTTTTAGAAAGGGCGGTTCTAAAAAATCCCGCCCCTTTGTTTAAGACTTCTAACGAAGGGATCACATCTTCTGGATTAAAGGTAGTGATGTAGATCTTGGCGTAAGACAAATCGGAAGAAACTTCGACCGTAGATACCGTCACGAATCCAAGCTTGGGATGCTCGAATTCTTTCTTTTGTAAAATCGAGGCGACTTCGCGTTGGATGACATCTGCGACGCGGCCGACACGACTATTCATGGTGCTCACCCTGTAGCAAGGAACGTCCCTTTTTGGCCAACATTGCATCTAAAATGAACGTTCTTGGGTATTGATGGATAGAGGTTGAATTTTTACCCGTCATGACTACAACACTCTTTCTACTTGAACCCGATCGAATACTTCGATGTTGTCGCCGGGTTGCACATCGTTATAGCTCTTGACGCCGATACCGCATTCCATACCTTGGCGCACTTCAGAAGCATCATCTTTAAAGCGACGCAATGATTCCAATTCACCTTGGAAAATCACCACATTCTTACGTAATACGCGAATCGGTTTACCGCGTTTGATGACCCCTTCTGTGACCATACAACCGGCGATCGCACCAATCTTAGAGGAACGATACACTTCGCGTACTTCTGCCACACCCAAGATTTGTTCTTGGAACTTGGGTTGCAATTTACCCAACATGGCGCTTTTAACACGATCAATCACATCGTAAATCACACTGAAATAGCTGAGCTCGACACCGGCTGTTTCTGCCAACGTACGGGCACTGGCATCGGCGCGAACATTAAAGCCCACCAATATGGCTTGCGATGCAATCGCCAAGTTCACATCAGATTCGTTAATGCCACCCACGCCACTTGAAATAATTTTGACTTTGATTTCGTCCGTAGACAAATTGGTCAAGGAGCTGGCCAATGCTTCAGACGAACCTTGTACGTCTGCTTTGATCACAATATTCAAGGCGTTGGTTTCGCCTTCTTTGATCTTGGCCAAGAAACCTTCTAAGTTGGCAGATTGCTGTTTGGCCAATTTCACTTCGCGGAATTTACCTTCGCGGAATAAAGCGATTTCACGCGCTTTGCGTTCATCGGCAACCACGGCAAATTCTTCACCTGCAGCAGGCGTGCCGGATAAACCCAACACTTCAACGGGTGTAGAAGGGCCAGCGCCAGTCAATAAAGCCCCTGTTTCGGTTGCCATCGCACGAACACGACCAAACACCGTGCCAGACAATAAAATATCGCCTTTTTGTAAAGAACCTTTTTGCACCAAAACGGTGGCAACAGGGCCTTTGCCTTTTTCAATACGTGATTCAATGATCACGCCATGCGCCGGACCTGTAGCAGGCGCTTTTAATTCTAATACTTCAGCTTGCAACGAAACGGCTTCTAATAACGCATCCACACCGTCCCCTGTTTTGGCAGAGACGGGACACAATTGCGAATCGCCACCCCATTCTTCAGGCACAATGCCATGTTGAACCAGTTCGTTTTTCACGCGATCTAAATCAATGCCATGTTTGTCCATTTTGTTAATGGCCACAATAATCGGCACACCCGCTGCCTTTGCATGCGAGATAGCTTCGATGGTTTGTGGGCGCACACCGTCGTCGCCAGCTACCACTAACACCACGATGTCTGTCAACTTGGCACCACGCGCACGCATGGCGGTAAACGCTTCGTGACCCGGGGTATCCAAGAAAGTGATCTTGCCACGTGAGGTGCTCACTTGGTACGCACCAATATGCTGCGTGATCCCGCCCGCTTCTTTCGCGGCCACTTTGGTACGGCGAATATAATCGAGCAACGAGGTTTTACCATGATCGACGTGACCCATAATGGTCACGACTGGAGCACGGTGTAACACTTCAATTGAAGCATCAACGGTAATTTCGTCTAAGATCGCATCTTCACGCACGGCTTTGACGACATGCCCCATTTCTTCTACCACAATGGTCGCCGTTTCTTGATCGATCACTTGGTTAATGGTGGCCATCACACCTAAGCTGATCATTTTTTTGATCACTTCGGATGCTTTGATAGACATACGTTGCGCCAACTCACCCACACTGATGGTTTCTGGCACTTGCACTTCGTACTTTGCAGGCTCAGTTGGTTTTTCAAAACCATGTTTGGCGCGAATCGCATCCAAAGCTGTATTGGGTCTTGATTTTTTATGCTTGCGACGCGCTGGCATCAAATTACGGGCGGCGCCCAATTTTTCTAATAAGGCTGCGGCCCCTGCGGCAGCGCCCTCATCTTCTTCAGGTTCAACGGCAACGGCATCACGCAAAAAGTCACGACGCCCTTCACGACGCACATCTTTGCGTACCACTTTGGCGCGTGTCTTGGCTTTTTCGTCTTCTTCATCCTGATGCGACTTCGTACCTGAAGGCCTTTTTTCTTCAGAACTCGGGGCATCTGCGACGTCAACAGCACCGATTTCGGGCTCTAAAACAAGCGCTTCTTCAGCTTCAGCGACCACAACCGGTTCAGTGGAAATAGAGGGTGTGGCTTCTGCCACAGCAACATTATTTTCTTCTGCATGAGAGACCACATGAGCGACATCTTCTGCGGCAGGCGATGCCACTTCAGTTGTTTCAGAAAGCGATTCGGGTGCAGCTGGCGCGGCAGCTTCTAACGGTTTACGTTTGACGTAGGTACGCTTTGCTCGCACGTCCACGCGCACAGAGCGTGAATCACCTACTTTGACACTGCTGACGGTTTTTCGTTTTAGTGTCACCTGTTCGGCAGAGCCCAATGTTTCACCATGGCTACTTTTCAGATGCTCTAACAACAGCTGTTTTTCTTGATCAGAAAGGACATACTCTGCATTGGCTGCTTTCACGCCTGCTTCATGAAGCTGCGCGATCAATCGATCCACGTCTGTGTTCACACGTTGTGCTAACTGCGAAACAGTCATCGATGCACTCGAAATAGACATACTCTACCCCAAAACTTAACCTTGCTCGCCCGCAAACCAAGGCGCACGGGCCGCCATGATCAGAGTCTTCGCTTTTTCTTCTTCCATGCCTTCAATTTCCAACAGATCATCCACTGCCTGTTCTGCTAAATCTTCTTGCGTCACAATACCGTGCTTTGCCAATTGATTGGCCAATGCACGATCAACGCCTTCTAGTCGCAATAAATCTTCGGCGGGTTCAGCTTGTTCTTCGCCTGCAATGGCCTTGGTTAACAAGTAATCCCGCGCGCGATTACGCAACGCATTCACCAAATCTTCATCAAAGCCTTCGATGGCCATCAGTTCTTGCATCGGGACATAAGCCACTTCTTCAACAGTGGAAAAGCCTTCTTCTACCAACACGCCGGCAATGTCTTCATCCACACCCAAGCTTTCGGTAAATTCGCGAACCATGCGCGAGCTTTCTGCTTCTGTTTTTTCTTTGGCTTCGCCTTCAGTCATCACGTTTAATTTCCAGCCTGTTAAAGCACTGGCCAAACGGACGTTTTGACCATTACGGCCAATCGCTTGCGACAGCATTTCTTCTACCACAGCGACATCCATCGTGTGCGCTTCTTCATCCATCATGATGGACACAACTTCTGCAGGCGCCATGGCCTTAATCACAAATTGCGCTGGATTTTCATCCCACAACACAATATCCACGCGCTCACCGGCCAATTCATTTGACACCGCCTGAACACGTGCCCCACGCATGCCCACACAGGCACCCACAGGATCAATACGACCATCATTGGTTTTGACAGCAATCTTGGCGCGTGAACCAGGATCTCTGGCCGCAGCTTTAATCTCGATCACGCCTTCACCAATTTCAGGCACTTCGATCTTAAAGAGATTGGTCAACACGCCCACATGCGTGCGGCTCAACATGAGTTGTGGGCCGCGCATTTCTGTGCCGGCCACGCCCACTAAATAAGCGCGTAAACGATCGCCAGGACGGAAAGCTTCACGCGGAATGATTTCTTCACGTGGTAAAAAGGCTTCTGCGCCATTGCCCAAATCGACAATCACGTAATCTCGCGTGACTTTTTTGACGGTGCCGGTGACCAATTCGCCCACGCGTGCACGGTAATCATCCACCATGCGGGCCCGTTCGGCTTTGCGCAAAATGTCGACAATCACTTGCTTTGCAATCTGCGCGGCAATACGACCAAACTCAACGGAAGGGATGCCTTCTTCAAGCATATCGCCCAACTGTGCATCTGACTTCTTGGCCTGTGCGTCTTCTAAATTCAATTGAAAATCAGGGTTGATGAAGTCTTCAAGTGCGTCTTCATCCACCACTGTATATTGACGGAAAGTTTCGTAATCACCCGTGGCTCTGTCGATGCTCACGCGAAGTTGTGTTTGATTGTGCATACGGCGTTTCGCAGCCACAGCCAGCGCTGCTTCTAACGCCTCAAATATTACTTCTCGTTCGACACCCTTTTCGTTAGAGACTGCCTCAACGACCGCCAAAATTTCTTTATTCATCGTTAACCACCCCGTGCGTGCGATTGAAAGAGAAGTCAGGTTCTACTCTGGCTGACTGAATCTCGGCAAAGGCCAACTCATGCACTCCGTCATCAGACTGAAGCGAAAGCTTCCCTTCCTGATAGGCCAGCGCCTTTCCTTTATATTGACGACGCCCTTCTTTTGGCATCGTTAATTTCACTACAAGTTTTTGACCCACTGCAATTTGATAATGTTCTGGTGTAAACAAGGGTCTATCCAATCCTGGAGAAGACACCTCCAGCACATAGCCCTGCGGTAAGAGCCCTTCTACATCCATGGCGGCGCCGATCTGGCGGCTGGCCCGTTCACAATCATCGACCGAAACCCCACCCTGGGTGGCATCAGTCTTTTCTATATAGACACGCAACACAGGTCGACCACTGCCGCTAATCCATTCTGCGCCATAAAAGGACAAGTCAGAGGCTTGAACCGCAGAGAGAATCACCGTTTGAATGGGGTCTGATAACTGCATATACCTAAAGCTCACCACAAAAAAAATGGGCCTAAAAGCCCATTCATATTTCAGAACAAAGGATCATGTGAAACGACATATGAACCCGTTCGACTATTTGGTAGCGGGGGCAGGATTTGAACCTACGACCTTCGGGTTATGAGCCCGACGAGCTACCAGACTGCTCCACCCCGCGATAAGTTGCGCATTCTACACATCTTTGCTCCGTGATTCAACACGATTCCAGGATAATTTAGCGTAAAGCCCAACTTACTTTGCTGAAGGCATCAGGTTGGCCCATAAAGCATTTGACACATTGCGAACCAGTAAGTACATTCCAATCTGCGTACAAAACAAAATAAGAGACAACCTTACATGTTACTGACAACCTCATATGTTCTGACTTATGCCGGGATTGTGTTTCTGGCCATTGCCGCCGCTGCGGCTATCATTGCGCTTACGTGCCTGGCCATCATGGCTTGTATTGTGGCCGCAAAAGAGAATAAGGGTTCGTCATCAGGCCGTCACTCGTCTGACAATAGCGGTTTGTGGTTTTGGCTTGGGTGGAACATGGGCAGTAGCAATAACAGTTCAACGACTTATGGCTATGGCAACAACCGCACTCAAGTATCGGTGACGAAGCCGGCCTCTACAGCCCATTATCCCCTTGACTCTGGCCTTGCCATTACTGCCATTGTATTGGGCGGCGTCTCACTTAGCTTACTCGGTGGTTTGGCATTTGGTGGCGTACTGACCGGTCTTGTTGCCCAATCTACCATTCCCTTCATCGGTTGGGCTTCGTTTGGGGCTTTGGCGCTTGGCTTGGGTTTAATTGCCGCGGGTGTGGGTTTACGGGCTATTCATGATCGTCTTGAAGCAAAAGCAAACGCTCCTGTCGCTGTTGTTCAAGGAAACACGCCTGTGCCGGCGTCGTCGCGTGCACCCAGTCAGTCTCCTTATTATGAGCCCGCGCCAGTGAACGGAGGCGTATATTTATCAGGCGGTGCCAAGCCAACGGCGCGCCCTCATGATACGTCTGCTAACAACCAAACGCTTCCGACTGCTCCCCCTGATTCTGCTTTCTCTGATTCTGCTCCTGAGTATGAAGTCGTAAGACAGAACCCCTCAGCGTATCCAGCAGTTAGTTAAGCCTGCTGCTTAATCCCATACGCTTCAATATGCGCACGCATCGTGTGAACGTTCGGATCCGCTGGGTTATTTTTCTCAAGGTATTCAAGTAAGGTATACGCATCGATAATACTGGCGATGCGTATACCGTAATGGGCTTCCATTTCTTGCACCGCAGATTGATTGGCATCCCCTATTTTCTCTTGACGATTCAAGGCAATCACCACACCACTTACGACACCGCCTTCTGCTGCAATGAGTTCAGCGGAATGGCGTAATGCTGTACCCGCTGTCATCACATCGTCGATTAGTAGAACGCGTTTGCCTTTGAGTGAAGCGCCAATTATCACGCCGCCTTCACCATGATCCTTGGCTTCTTTTCGATTGAAGGTGACAGGCACGTTTTTTTGAAACTGTTGGTTTAAAGCCATAACAGTACAAGCAGCAAGCGGAATGCCTTTATAAGCGGGACCAAATATTAAATCATATTGCGCATCGAAGTTTTGTTGAATGGCAGAGGCATACGCAAAGCTGAGTTGCGTGAGCGCTTGGCCATCATTGAATTCGCCTGCATTAAAAAAATAGGGGCTGACTCGACCTGACTTTAACGTAAATTGCCCAAATTTTAATACGTTATATTTTAAACACAGGGTAATGAAATTTTCTTGATAGGGCAGCATGGCTTCACTCTTTCTTAGGTTCTGTCCTTAAAGTTGCCATTTTGCTAATTAACAAGGCAAAAATGAAGAAAAAACCGCAGTGTACAAGGTAGTACATGAGATTTTTGAGTCATTTTTAACGCAGTTAAGCGGCAAAAGGGCGCTTTAGGGACAGAACCTAAGGCGCGCTCAAACAGTTTTTAGCATTCTTGGCATATCGCCAAGACAAGATGACATCCGTCTGTTTGTCTACCGTATAAATATATTTACATTGGCTGTAATAAGTTATTTTGTAATCCGCCGTATCGTCTGTTTCAGCCACTTTGCGAATGCCACAATGTTTACGAAACGTCAGCGGATGCCAAGGAAATAAAGCAAAGCCTCTGGGTAAATGATGCTCTGCGCGATACACATCTTGTTCCGCTCTTTTTTTACATTCATCTGGCGTCATATTGATGAATTCATACAAATCAAATTTTTCACCCACATACTTTTCGAATCGATAATGCATATGGGTGGAGCCATCATAGGCACAAGCTTGAAGCAGTAATGCAATGGCGAAGCATATGTATTTCATAAAACGTTAGGACCTATCCCGAAAGTGCTCTTTTGCCGCTTAACTGCGTTAAAAATGTCTCAAAAATCCTCATGTACTGGCGTGTACACTTCGGTTTTTTCGCCATTTTTGCCTTGTTAATCAGCAAAATGGCAACTTTCGAGACAGGCCCTAAATGAACCTTTGCAAAAAGATCCACATCGGTGTCGGAAACACCCCAAACGCAATCGTCAAAATACCCGAAACGGCTAAGGCGCAGGCTGCATCCATGGGGATGCGTGGATCGAGCACCAATTCAGATTCTTCAAAGTACATGCTCTTCACGATGCGCAAATAATAGAAAGCACCGACAACAGAGAACAGCACGGCAATCAATGCCAACACCCATAATCCATTTTCTAGCAACGACTGCAAAATTAAAAACTTGGCATAAAACCCGGCTGTGGGGGGCACGCCTATCAAGCTGAACATGAAGATGGACATCATCAATGCGAGATAAGGGCGACGTTTCCCCAGGCCACGCAAATCTTTGATGGTTTCGATTTCGCCACTTTCACCGCTCAACATCGCCAAAATGCCAAAGGCACCTTGCACGGTGAACGAATAAACCAATACATAAAATACGTATAGGCCTAAGTTGTCGCCAGCATTCCCCAGCATGGCCAAAAAGACAAAGCCCACATGTGAAATGGCAGAATACGCCAACATGCGCTTCACATTGGATTGCGCGATGGCCGCAATATTGCCTAATACCAATGATAAGACAGCCATGGCCGCCAACATGGGTTGCCATGTGTCGGCAAGGGCCGGAAATAAATCATGCAGCAATCTGAACGCAAGCCCAACAGCGGCCATTTTAGAAACAGAACTGATGAATAGCGTGACGGTTGTCGGTGCCCCTTGGTACACATCCGGTAACCACATATGAAAAGGCGCCGCCCCAAATTTAAAGGCCACCCCAACGACCACAAAGACCAAACCAAACAAGGCAATGCCTGTGATATGTTGATCGGCTTGCAATAAAATGGTGCTGATTTCTAAGATATTAATGGTGCCGCACGCACCATAAAGCATCGACATGCCGTATAACAACATGCCCGAGGCCAAGGCACCCATCACAAAATATTTTATCCCAGCTTCTGCATTCAACACATTGTCACGACACATGCTCACCAATGCATACAAAGGCAAGGCCATGATTTCTAAACCCAAATACAAAGCGAGCAGGTTCTGTGCCGAAACCAACACCAGCATGCCTAACAAAGAAAAGAGCGTGAGCACCCAATATTCACCCTGCATGAAGGCACGGTTGCGCACATAGTGGCGTGAAAAAGAAATGGCAATCACCGTCAAAAGACACATGAGCCCTTTCATTAAAATGCTGGCGTCATCTTCAACCAGCATGCCGAAATATAACGTTTCACCATGGGGGGTAAAAGGCGCAAAACAGAGTACCGCTGTCACAGCCACAATGATTTGGCTGATAACGGGCAAGATGGCTTGTGATGGGCCCTTAATAAAGGCTGACAACAACAATAAGAGCGAGGCACCGATCGTTAAGAAAACCTCTGGCGTCAACAGCAAAGTCGTCAAGTTGATATTTTCTAACATTCTGATCCTCTTAATGCACCTTGGATTGCATGGCTTGATTCAGTAATAAACTGCCGGAAGCTTGCATGCCATTCACCAATGGCTGTGGCCACAAGCCCAATGCCAATACGGCAATGGCCAACGCCCCTAAAATCACTGCTTCTTTGCACGTGACATCTTTTAAGATCGCCACTTCAGGTTGCACCACTTCACCAAAAATAACGCGCTTGATCATCCAAAGCGTATACGCTGCAGACAATATCAATGTGCTTGCTGCCAATACACTGGTGACAATGCTGGCGCTAAAGCTGGATAGAATCACAAAAAATTCACCGATGAAACCAGAAGTACCTGGCAAGCCACTGTTTGCCATCGCAAACAATACAAACAGCGCACTAAAGACAGGCATGACATTGGCCACACCGCCGTAATCAGAAATTTTACGGGTGTGCATTCTGTCGTACATCACACCGATGCCAAAGAACAAAGCGGCTGAAATAAAGCCATGCGAAATTTGCTGTACCAACGCCCCTTGCAAACTCATCAACGCGCTTTCGATATGATCATGCTGCATTAAAGGGAAAATCATAAAGAAGCCTAAAGTCACAAAACCCATATGCGCAATGGATGAATAGGCAATCAGGCGCTTCATGTCTTTTTGAACCAGTGCGACGTAACCGATATACACCACGGCGGTCAAGGACAGGGCCACGACCACACCGTAAAAATGGGCGGCCGCATCTGGCAATACAGGCAATATGAATCTTAAAAATCCATAACCGCCCATTTTCAATAATACGGCTGCCAAGATCACCGATCCGCCTGTGGGCGCTTCGGTATGCGCATCAGGCAACCACGTGTGCACAGGCCACATGGGAATCTTCACTGCAAAGGCAAACAACATCGCAAAAAATAACCATTTTTGCTCATCAAAACTCAGCGGCAAATTGGCGAACGTGGCCATGCTGAAAGATTGATCGAGCCCTGCCGTGTTGGCCGCCACATGCATGTAGACAAAGCTCAATAATAAAAAAACCGAACCCAAGAATGTGTAAATGAAAAACTTCATGGTCGCGTACAAACGATTGGCCCCACCCCAGATTCCAATGATTAAAAACATCGGAATCAACATGGCTTCGAAGTACATGTAAAACAAAATGCTATCGGTTGCTGTAAACACGCCCGAGATTAAGCCTTCCAGCATCAAGAACGCAGCGTAGTACCCCGAAACACGATTTTGAACAGCCGGTCTGGCGCCAAACACCACCAACAAAGTGATAAAAGACGTTAACAAGATAAGCGGCAGCGAAATACCATCAACACCCAAGGCATAATGAATATCCAGCTCAGGCAGCCAATTTTTGAATTCCGTAAACTGCATGCCTGCAAGCGTGGTATCAAAATGTTTCAGTAAGATCATGCTGAACACAAAATGGACCAATGCAAACAACAGCGCCATGCGTTCATGAAAATTTGCAGACGCATTCTTGCCTATTGCAAGCAATAGCATTGCGCCCAGAACAGGCAACCAAGTCAAAACGCTTAGTATCGGAAACTCAAACATAGGAACATTTACCCTTTTTTAACTTTTCCACACCCACCACAGCAACACGATGAATCCCACAAACAAGGTGAAGGCATAATGGTATAAATAACCTGACTGTAAGGATTTTAATAAACGCGCGCCTTTTGCAATCGCCTGCGCACTCCCATTCACTGCAATACCATCAATCATGCCGCGATCGCCGACTTCATTCAGCAACACACCCAAGCCTCGCGAGCCTGCCATGATCACGCCTTGATTGAAGTCATCAAAACCATATTTACGCTGTAAAAGACGATAAATGGGCCCAAAAATACGCTTTGCTAACGTAGGGATAATGGGGAGTTTGCAATAACACAACCATGCCATCAACACACCTGCCATCGCCAACATAAAAGGTTGCCCAGTAAAGCCGTGTAAAGCCATTGCGATGGCGCCTTCATAATGCTCGGCAATGTGCAACAGGGTGTTTCTGTCAGGATGCACAAAAATGGTCTTCGCCAAATAACCCTCTAATAAAGGTTGCATCATCCACGCCCCAATAAAGACGGAAGGGATGGCAAGCAGGATGAGTGGCACAGTGACCACCCAGCGTGGTTCATGCAAATGTGAACGGGTTTGTGCATCAATCCGTGAGGGCGCATGAAACACCAAGAACAATAAACGGAAGCTATATAAAGCGGTGACGAATACACTGGCTGTCACAGCCCAACTGGCATACTCATGCCCAGGAAGCTGCGATAAGTGAACCAATTCAATAATCGTGTCTTTTGAATAAAATCCCGAGAAAAAGGGAAAGCCGATTAACGCTAAGGATCCCAACAACATCGTGATGTAGGTGATGGGCAAGTAACGTCTTAAGCCCCCCATTCGGGTGATGTCTTGTTCGTGATGCATGGCCATGATCACGCTACCGGCACCCAAAAATAATAACGCTTTAAAAAAGGCATGCGTGGCCAAATGGAATATCCCTGCCACATAAGCCGACGCGCCCAAAGCCGTCACCATGTAACCCAGTTGCGACAAGGTCGAATACGCAATAATGCGTTTAATATCATTTTGCACCAAGCCCAATAAGCCCGTGAAAAAGCAAGTGGTAGCACCAATGATTAAGATGAAACTTCTGGCCAATTCTGCCTCTTCAAAAAGGGGCGACAAACGGGCGACCATAAATACCCCAGCGGTCACCATGGTGGCAGCGTGAATCAAAGCAGAAATGGGGGTGGGGCCTTCCATTGAGTCTGGCAACCAGATGTGCAAAGGGATTTGGGCGGATTTGCCCATCGCGCCCACAAATAACAGGCAGCATACAAAATCCATCAGGCTAAAATGCAAACCTAAAAACTCACCGAACTCGCCCCCGTTGCCAAGCGTGCCCATTTTCATAAAGACACTTTGGTAATCCAATGTGCCAAATACCATCAGCACACCCGCGATACCTAAGATAAAACCAAAATCACCCACGCGGTTTACCAAAAAGGCTTTCAGGTTTGCAAAAATAGCCGTGGGTCGTTTGAACCAAAAACCGATGAGCAGATAAGAGACCACGCCCACCCCTTCCCAACCAAAAAAGAGTTGTAAGAAGTTGTTGCTCATGACCAAAGACAACATGGCGAACGTAAACAAGGCAATGTAGCTGAAGAAGCGTTGGTACCCTAAATCCTCTTCCATATAACCGATGGTGTAGACATGCACCATGAGAGAGACAAAGGTCACCACTGTCATCATGAGGGCGGTCAATCTATCAATTAACAAACCCACGCTTAATTTTAATTGCCCGACTTGTGCCCACACATAAAGATCGCGATTAAAACTCAAGGCTTCATCTTGCGTTAAGTAATACAAAATGGTCGCTGAACCCACAAAGGACAAAAATACTGCCAATATGGCAACACAATGTGCGGCAGTACGACCGATCACCCGCCCAAATAAGCCATCGATGATGGCGGCAATAAGGGGCAAAACCAATATACCTAGACAAATTTCTAACATGCTAACCCTTTAGGCTATCAAGCTCTTCAACGTTGATGGTGCGACGACTACGAAATAGAACAACTAAAATAGCAAGACCGATGGCTGCTTCTGCTGCCGCCACAGTCAGGATAAAAAATACAAACTCTTCACCCACTAAGTTTTGCCAATATCGTGAAAAGGCCACAAAATTGGTGTTCACCGACAGAAGAATGAGTTCAATACACATCAATAAGACGATGACATTCTTTCGGTTGATAAAAATACCGGCGACACCCAGACAAAACAATAAAGCACTGACTGTCAGATAATCTGAAAGGGCAATCATGGTTGCACTCCTTCTGTTTTTTCAGACTGCATTTTGATAATGCGAAGTCTGTCTCGCTTATAAACCCGAGTCTGTGAATCAGGAGATTGCTTGAGGCGGCCCTCGCTCCCGCGAAAAGTCAGGCTGATCGCCGCCACAATGGCAATCAACAACAAGACCCCTGCCAACTCAAAGGGCAACACGTAATCGGTATAAAGCAAAGGGGCTAAATTTGCGGTATCGCTGGCACTGGCAGGCACAGCAGGTGGGGCAGCATAATCTGCCAAGCCAAAATTAGCTGGGCCCACAAAATGCACCATGAAATACAAGGCCAGCACAGCGCACAAAACAGCAATCCCTGCAAAGGGCGTAAACCCCTCTTTCAGCGACGCGACTTCAATGTCCAGCATCATCACAACAAACAAGAAAAGCACCATGACGGCGCCAACATAAACCAAAATCAAAACGATCCCTAAAAATTCTGCTTGCAACAATAACCACAATCCTGCTGCCCCAAAAAAGGTCAGCACCAAAGACAAGACCGCGCGCACAGGATTGCGTGACAAAATCACAGACAATGCGGATAGTAAGGTTAAAAAGGAGAACCCGTAAAATATCAGTTTGTGAATCATGCTCTTCCCACTATTTATATTTGGCGTCTTCAGCTTTGTCTTTGGCAATCATGGCTTCGTATTTATCACCAATGGCCAACAATTTTTGCTTGGTCATGATGTTTTCGCCGCGATTTTCAAAGTGGTAATCATGGATCCGTGTTTCTACGATGGAATCCACTGGGCATGATTCTTCACAAAAACCACAATAGATACATTTGAATAAATCAATTTCGTAACGTGTGGTACGCCTTGTGCCATCTGCACGTTGTTCTGAGTCAATGGTGATCGCCAAAGCAGGACACACAGCCTCGCATAATTTACACGCAATGCAACGCTCTTCGCCATTGGCATAGCGTCTTAAGGCATGTAAGCCCCGAAAACGAACAGATTGTGGGGTACGCTCTTCAGGGTATTGTACGGTCACTTTTCTGGCGAATAAGTTTCGCCCCGTCAATTTAAGACCCAACAACAATTCCCATAACATAAAGCTTTTAAAGTAATGCATCACACGTGAGGTCATAGCACACCTGAATATTTGTTAACGAAACCAAGGCCCAACATGAAACTGAATCGCAAGCCCTACCACCACTATCCATACTAAAGTCACAGGGATAAAGACTTTCCACCCCAAGCGCATGATTTGATCGTAGCGATAGCGTGGGAAGGTGGCTCTAAACCAAAGAAATAATAACAAGAAGAAACTTGTTTTAAAGGCCAACCAAACAAAGCCAGGGATAAAGGCCAAAGCTGGGCCCAAAATTGGGACGCCTTCTACTGGCGAAAGCCAGCCACCCAAAAACATTAAACTGGCCAAAGTCGAAACCAAGATCATGTTTGCGTATTCTGCCAAAAAGAAAATGGCAAAGGTCATGCTGGCATATTCAACTTGGTAACCTGCGACAATTTCTGATTCACCTTCTGCCACATCGAACGGAGCACGATTGGTTTCTGCCACGGCAGAAATCCAATACACCACCATCAAGGGGAACAAAGGCAACCAAAACCAATGACCGATACCGCCCTGTTGCGACAACACAATTTTACTTAAATTCAGGCTGCCGGCGGCCATTAATACACCCACCAACGCAAAGCCCATGGCAATTTCGTAAGACACAATTTGCGCAGCCGATCGCATGGCGCCTAAAAAAGCATATTTAGAATTGGATGCCCAACCGGCAATGATGATCCCATACACACCCAATGATGTCATCGACAGCAAATACAACAAGCCAGCATCAATATTGGCCAACACCACACCTTCGGTAAAAGGGATCACTGCCCAGGCAGCCAATGAGGGGGCAATGGCCAACATGGGCGCCAAAATATACATATATTTATTCGACTTGCGCGGCACAATGACTTCTTTAAACAATAATTTCACTGCATCGGCAATCGGTTGTAATAACCCGCCAAAACCCACGCGATTCGGCCCAATGCGTACTTGCATGAAGCCAATCACTTTACGTTCTGCATAGGTTAAATACGCCACGCATAACATGAGGGGAATGACCAAAGCGACAACCTTCATCACTGTCCAAATCACCGTCGCGATCACATCGGGCAAACCCAAACTTTGCAATAGCGCTAACATGCTTAGGCTCCTTGTAATTCGAGTGCGCTGTTGAGTGGATGCGCGCCGTATAACGAAAGCGACATCATGACAGCATTATCAGCAACGGTATTATCAATTTGATAAGCCAACGATAATTTTTGTCGCCCTAATTTAATATGCACTTCATGTCCCGTTTGCAATTTTAATGTTTTTGCCAACGTTTCGTTCATCACAAGGGTGGCTTGCTTGGCTTTTTTCGCATCGCTTGTGTCTTGTAAAGCGGTGGCACGACGGGTGATGGCATCCAGCGCATAGCTCGCCAGTAAACCAAAATGCGCCACGCCTTCCCCTCTGAATGACATCGTACCCAATGGCGGATACGTCACTTCATGCTGATAGTTGGCGGGTAAGGATGCGGTACATTCATTGAGCACTTCGTTGGCATCGGCATAATCAAAGCCTTCAAGATGCAAGACATTCCCTAACACACGCAGCACCTTCCAGCCTGGTCGCGCTTCTCCCGGTGGGGCAATGGCGCCTTTAAAGCTTTGCATTTGTCCTGCAATGTTGACAAACGTCCCAGCGGTTTCGCTAAACAAACCGATGGGCAATATGACATCCGCGACTTCTTTTAACATCGGAGAAAGATACGCGGCGCAGGCAATCACAACCTCTGCTTCTTTTAAAGCTTGCTGTAAAGCCAAATTCAGAATGCCGTCATGATCAGGCTCAATCCCGAACAACACAAAGGCCTTCATTTTTTCTTGCAACATTTTCTGGGCGTTCATGCCAGATTTTTTCACGGCTTTCACACCCGTTTGGCGATGCGGTACCGCGCCGGCCAGCCAGGCGCCAGCACTGTTTGCGCCCATCGTGGTTTCACCCCACACGGCACCTGTTTCTTTCGCCAATATTTGCGCTAAATACCGTACATCTGCCGATCGGGTTTCTGTTTCGATATATTCACCCAATAGAATGTATTTTTTCTCGCCGCTCAATAGGGCCTTTGCAGCCTTTCTGGCAGACTCACTCACGACCACTGATTCAATGAATGATTGCGCTTGAGCGTCGATTGTTTTTTGTTCGGATACTGCTTTTAAAACTTGCGCCACACCTTGCAGCAAATCAGCGTGGTTGGGTACCAAGACATCACTTAAATCAAAATTAAAATCAAAATGGACTGGATTGATGGCATACACCTGCCCGCCCGCCATTTTTGCTTTACGAATACGATGGTTCAATAAGGGAATGGCTTTACGGGTATGCGATCCCACAATCAAAATCGTATCTTGCGTTTCAATGTCCGCAATCGGCATGCCTAAATAAGGGAAAGGACCGCGCGATTCGTCGTCTCTAAAATCAGTTTGCCAAATGCGATGGTCAATATTTTCACTTCCCAATCGTCGCATGATCTTTTGCAACAGATAGGCTTCTTCCATCGTGCTAGAAGGGGATAACAAAGCCGCTAATTTTTTTGCGCCCTGCTTTTCTATCACGCCACTCAAATGGGTCGCTGCTTTTTTGAATGCAGTGGTCCAATCACAGGTCTGCCAGGTGCCATTTTCTTTAATCATGGGCTGCGTTAAACGATCGGCTGTGTTCAAGCCTTGATAGCTAAAACGATCTCTGTCAGAAAGCCAGACTTCGTTGATGCTTTCGTTTTCTCGCGGGACCACACGCTTGATCCCTTCCGTACCATTGACGTGTAAATAGAGATTACTGCCCAAACAATCATGCGGCGACACACTGGCGTAGCGGCGCAATTGCCAAGCACGCGTGCTAAAACGATAAGGTTTTGACGTTAAGGCCCCAACCGGACACAAATCAATCACATTGCCGGACAATTCTGAATCCACACTTTTTTCAAGAAATGTTCCAATTTCCATGTGTTCACCACGACCGGTGGCGCCTAACTCGCGCATTCCCGCAATTTCTTCACCAAAACGCACGCAACGTGTGCAGTGGATGCAACGGGTCATTTCCGTTTCAATCAATGGCCCAATATCTTTATCTGCAACGGCACGTTTCCCTTCGTGGAATTTTGAAATGTCTGCGCCATAACCCATGGAAAGATCTTGCAGCTCGCATTCGCCACCTTGATCACAAATGGGGCAATCCAGCGGGTGGTTGATCAATAAAAATTCCATCACGCCACGCTGCGCTTCCAAGGCCATTTTGGATTGGGTGTGCACAATCATCCCTTCTGTCACCGGTGTGGCACAGGCGGGCACAGGTTTGCCAAGCTTTTCAACTTGCACCAAACACATGCGGCAATTGGCCGCAATAGACAATTTTTTATGAAAACAAAAACGCGGAATACGAATACCAACTTCATCCGCCACCTCGATAATCATGGCGCCAGGTGCGGCTTCACATTTTTTTCCGTCAATTTCTAGTGTTGTCATAAGAGATCCCTCACACCATGCATGCTTTGTGATGCACGTGATATTCAAATTCATGTCTGAAGTGCTTGATGAAACTTTGTACCGGCATCGCCGCCGCATCGCCTAAGGCACAAATGGTGCGTCCCGCAATTTTATCAGCCACATTCACCAATAAATCGATGTCTTTCATTTCGCCTTGGCCATGTTCAAGGCGGTGTAATACGCGTGCCAACCAACCTGTGCCTTCGCGGCAAGGCGTGCATTGACCGCAAGATTCTTCGAAATAAAAATGAGAAATTCTTTGCAGCATTTTGACCATACAAACGGATTCATCCATGACGATCACAGAGCCGGCCCCTAACATTGATCCGGCTTTACTCAGAGAGTCATAATCCATATCCAGCTGCATCATGGTATCGCCAGGCAAAACAGGCACAGAGGATCCCCCAGGGATCACTGCTTTTAATTTTTTGCCGTCTTTCATACCGCCGGCCATTTCAAGCAGCGTTTTAAACGGTGTCCCCAACGGAATTTCAAAATTCCCGGGTTTGTTCACATGACCGGATACAGAAAAAATCTTGGTGCCGCCATTATTGGGTTTACCCAAATCCAAAAACCACTGCCCGCCATTTTGTAAAATCACGGGAACAGAAGCAAAGGTCTCGGTGTTATTGATATTGGTGGGTCGGCCATACACGCCAAAATTGGCAGGGAAAGGTGGCTTGAATCTGGGTTGCCCTTTTTTGCCTTCAAGGGATTCCATTAAGGCTGTTTCTTCACCACAGATATACGCGCCCGCACCTTTCACAACGTGAATATCGCAGTCGACGCCCGAACCCAAAAGATTTTGCCCCAATAAGCCTGCTGCGCGCGCTTCTTTCAATGCGGCCTCAGAACGGGCAATCGGCTCAAAAAATTCGCCGCGAATATAGTTATATCCCACTGTCGCGCCGACCACATAGGCCCCGATGGCCATGCCTTCGATCACTTGGTGTGGATTAAAGCGCAAAATGTCGCGGTCTTTAAATGTACCCGGTTCACCTTCATCCGAATTACAAACGATATATTTTTGGCCTTCTTTGTTGCGGGGCATAAAGCTCCACTTCAAACCGGTAGGGAAACCTGCCCCACCGCGGCCGCGCAAATTTGAAAGCTTCAACTCGTCGATAATGCGTTCTGGCGTCCATTTTTCTTGTAAAATTTTACGCCAAACGGAATAGCCACCCACACTTTCATACGCTTTCAATGACCATGGTTCAGCCAAATGCAGGGTGCGAAAACAAACTTGGTTTAACACCATTGTAATCTCCGTAGATGGGAACGCCCCTTTTTGGCCAACATTGCGTCTAAAAGCATCCGAAAAATGCTCACATACTGATGTATGCTGCGCTTTTTCATCGATGTTATACGCAATCTTGTCTCAAAAATGGACGTTCCTGGATAGCGAGGCATCATGGCTGGGTGCTTACAAAGCATGATCACCCCTTTACCGCGTCTAATGCGGCGTCGATTTTTTCAGGCGTCAAATTTTCATGATAGGTTTCGTCTACAATCATGCAGGGAGCGCCACCACATGCAGCCAAGCACTCCACTTCTTTTAGATAAAATTTTCCATCCGCTGTGCTTTCGCCCAAGTTCACCCCTAAGCGTTTTTTAAGATGGGCGACCACTTGGTCGCTGCCGCGTAACATGCAGGATACGTTGGTGCACACACTGATACGGGTACGCCCCACGGGCTTTAATTCAAACATGCTGTAAAACGAAGCCACTTCATACACGGCAATTTTTGGCATACCCAAATAATCTGCGACCGCATCCATCAAGGCTTGTGACAACCAGCCCCCATTTGCTTTTTGGGCCGCTGCCAACGCCGCAATCACAGCCGATTGTCTTTGCTCAGCAGGGAATTTTTTTAACCACACTTCAATTTCTTGAATCACGGCATCGCTTAACAGTGTCGATTGATTTGTCATTATCGGTCAACCTCGCCGAATACAATATCTTGCGTCCCAATGATCGCCACCACGTCTGCCAACATGTGCCCCCGTACCATTTCATCAAGGGCTGACAAATGGGCAAACCCTGCTGCGCGCACTTTTAAACGATACGGTTTATTCGATCCATCAGAAATTAAATACACACCGAATTCACCTTTAGGATGTTCTACGGCGGCATAAGCCTCACCCACTGGAATGGTAAACCCTTCAGTAAACAGTTTGAAATGATGAATCAAGGCTTCCATGTCATCTTTCATGGTTTCGCGTGAAGGCGGCGTAATTTTATGGTCCCCCAACATGACAGGACCCGGATTTTTTCTTAACCATTCCACGCATTGACGAACGATTTTATTGGATTCGCGCATTTCTTGAATGCGAACCAAATAGCGATCATAACAATCCCCCGTTGTGCCAACTGGAATGTCAAAATCCAATTGATCGTACACGGCATAGGGTTGTTTTTTACGTAAATCCCAAGCGATACCCGATCCACGCAACATGGGACCAGACATGCCCAATTGCAGCGCACGCTCTGGGGAAACCACCCCGATATTCACAGTGCGTTGTTTCCAAATACGGTTATCGGTCAATAAGGTTTCGTACTCGTCCACACATTTGGGGAAACGCTCAGTAAAATCCCAAATGAAATCCAACAAACTGCCTTGGCGGTTTTCATTTAAACGTGAAATGTCTTTTTTCGAACGCCATTGGTTGGTTTGATATTGCGGCATGCTGTCTGGCAAATCGCGATACACACCGCCCGGGCGATAATAAGTGGCATGCAAACGTGCACCCGAAACCGCTTCGTAACAATCCATGAGATCTTCGCGTTCTCTAAACGCATACAGAAAAACGGTCATGGCGCCAATATCCAGCGCATGCGCCCCTAACCATAACAAGTGATTTAAGATGCGCGTGATTTCGTCGAACATCACACGAATATATTGCGCACGAATGGGCGCCTGAACCCCCAGCAATTTTTCCATCGCCAAGACATAGCCATGTTCGTTACACATCATCGAAACATAATCGAGTCTATCCATGTAACCGATGCTTTGGTTATAGGGTTTGCTTTCGGCTAATTTTTCAGTGGCACGATGCAATAAACCAATGTGCGGATCGGCACGCTCGATGACTTCGCCATCCATTTCTAGAATTAAACGCAACACACCATGTGCGGCAGGATGCTGCGGACCAAAATTCACGGTATAAGTTTGAATTTCTGCCACTTAAGCCCCCTCTTTTTTCGGCTCAAGATTCACATAGCGATGATCATCTCGAATGACTTTAGGCACCAAGGTACGTGGGGCAATGCTCACAGGCTCGTTTACCACACGCCCTTCTTTGGCGTCATAACGCACTTCCACTTCGCCAATTAAGGGGAAGTCTTTACGGAATGGATGACCTTGAAAACCATAATCCGTCAGAATACGTCTTAAGTCAGGATGTCCTTTGTACAAGATACCAAACAGATCGAAGGCTTCGCGTTCAAACCAATTGGCACTGCTCCAAACATCCACTACCGAATCCACCATCATATCGGCTTCGTCTACAAACACACGTAAGCGGACACGATGATTTTCTTTGACAGAAAGCAGGTGAACAACAGAAGCAAATCGAGGCTTGGTCCAAGTGGACGCTGTTGCCAAATCTGTTTGAACAGCACGAGAAAATCCGGTTGTGGTGGCCGTATCACTGGTCCATTCACACGCACCATAGTGCAAGTAATCGACGCCACACACATCCATCAGGGTATCAAAAGAAAAAGGCGCCTCATCGCGCAAGGCGAGTGCCACCTTTTTTAAATCTTCGTTTTTCACTTCACAAGTGATTTCACCGTTTTTTTCTTCGATCGAAAGTAGCGCCGTTTCGAATCGTGATTGAAGGGTTGCAAGCAGTGCGGAAGGTTTCATCAAGCACTCCTTGTCACGTTGCGCGCAATGGTATTCGTCCGGCGAATTTTATTTTGTAATTGAATAATGCCGTACAATAAAGCTTCCGCAGTAGGCGGACAGCCGGGCACATAAACATCCACTGGCACAATGCGATCACAACCGCGCACCACGGAATAAGAGTAATGGTAATAGCCGCCCCCATTGGCACACGACCCCATCGAAATTACCCAGCGGGGTTCCGGCATTTGTTCGTACACTTTACGAAGCGCGGGCGCCATTTTGTTGCATAAGGTACCGGCCACAATCATGACATCTGATTGGCGAGGACTGGGTCTGAACATGACACCAAAGCGATCGAGATCGTAACGTGCTGCACCCGCGTGCATCATTTCAACCGCACAACAAGCCAAGCCAAAGGTCATCGGCCACATCGATCCTGTTCGCGCCCAATTGATGAGCGTATCAAGCGAGGTGGTCACAAACCCTTCTTTTAAAACGCCTTCTATTCCCATTCTAATGCTCCTCGCTTCCACTCATAGATAAAGCCGACGAGCAAAAGCCCCAAAAAAATCATCATTGCGGAAAAACCAAACCAACCCAATTGCTTGGCTGTCACAGCCCAAGGGAATAAGAATGCGATTTCAAGATCGAAGATGATAAATAAAATAGCGACCAAGTAATAACGCACGTCGAACTTCATCCGCGCATCCACAAAGGCATCAAAGCCACATTCATACTCAGCCAATTTGGCATCATTTGGTTTATGTGGCCCCAACAATCTGGCCGCCGCAATAGGAACCAGACCAAACACAAGTCCGATACCAATAAAGACTAAAATCGGGAGATATTGTTCAAGCATAAGCGTGCCTCAACGACAAATAGATAAGAAGATTAATGGTGCCCAAGGCCGGACTCGAACCGGCACGACTTGCGTCACTACCCCCTCAAGATAGCGTGTCTACCAATTTCACCACTTGGGCATGTTGCATCAAGCACTGCGTCGTACTACTTACTACTTTTTGTTTTCTGTTTTTTCAGGAACAGGCGCGACTGTCGCTGGCGCAGGCACCGCTGTGGGTGCTGGGTTGTTGGCTTTCGGCGCATCACTTGGAATCAGCGCAGAAGATTCCACCGTCGTTTCGGTTTGTTCGGAATCAGGCATCACCGCATCCGGACGTGCTTGTTTAAAAATCACGTAACCCAAAGCCAAATTGCTTGCAAAAAATAAGGTGGCCACAATGGCGGTGGAACGGCTTAAAAAATTGCCTGAACCCCTGGCACCAAAAATAGTAGCCGAAGCCCCGCTGCCAAAAGCGGCCCCCATTTCTGAGCCTTTGCCTTGTTGAAGCAAAACCAAAAGCACCAACATCACGCAAATGATTACATGGATAGACAATAACAGCGGATAAAGCACGCGTTTCCCCTCGTTCAGGCCATTGCTTGGCCAATTGAAACAAACTCTTTTGCGTCCAACGACGCGCCGCCCACCAGTGCCCCACTGACATGCGGCAGATGCATTAACGTCGCGGCATTCTCTGCCTTCACACTGCCACCATATAAAATGGCCGTTTTTTTGGCGACAGATTGGCCAAAATGTTCCGATAACACTTCAAAAATAAAACGGTGCATGTTGGCAACCGCATCTGGTGTGGCCACCTTGCCTGTGCCGATGGCCCAAACGGGCTCATAGGCCACAATGAAACTCTGTAAATCTTGCGGTAAAACACGCAATTGCTGACTCACAACTTGTTCAGCACGATTGGCTTCACGATCAGCCAACAATTCCCCTACACAAATAATGGGAATCAATCCAAATTGGTTGCTGATCTTGGCTTTCTTCGCCACGCATTCATTGGTTTCGCCCAATCCATGTCGACGTTCAGAATGGCCAACGACAACATACTGGCAACCTAAATCTTTTAACATGGGGGCAGAAATTTCACCGGTGAAGGCCCCTTTTTCAGCTTCGTGACAATTTTGCGCGCCCAAATGGATGGCCGCATTCAAAATGGTCTTAACAGGCGCAAGGTGCACAAAACTCGGGCACACGACCAGCTGAACGTGGGGGAGAGAAGCTGCGGATTCATTTAATTGATTTGCTAAATCCAATGCCGATGCCTGCATGCATTGCATTTTCCAATTGCCAATTAAAAAGCGCACGGAGCATCCCCAGTCTTCTTTCAACCGATGCGAAGATTACAAGGTTTAGTTACCCGTGACAAGGAGCAGAGCTTAACTTTATAAGATGCAAAAAAGCGCGCTGGATCAGTGGGGTAGATTTGATCCAGCGCAAACAGACTCTATCCGTTAGGGCCGCGGTGCACGAGTCGTCGGACCATCGTACTGGGGTACACTTGGATAACCTGGGGCCGTAGGACCATTGTGCTGTTGTGGTACGCTTGGATAAACAGAAGGGCCATTACCCCAAGTACTGCTGTCTTCATTAGAAGGAAGCGGCGGCGCCGAAGGCTCAAAGCGCTTTGCTTCTACTGCGGCAGCTGATCCTGAGAACACAACCGGGCCTAAATGATTTGCCTGTGGGCTCTGCGTATCAAGCGACAGCCAGGCTTGATCGACACTCTGGCTCAGCAAGTTCGGCTGCTTTTCTGCACGTAGCTTTTTGGTATAGTGCACAAAATTTGTTGCAATCTGCACGGCTTTTTGAACAGAAACGCTTCCACAAGCCAGTGTGCCATAGTCTTTTACACCCATCTTATCAAAAGACACCACTGTTGCCCCAAAAGTCGCGCCAGCTTTACTCTGTTCCAGCAAGAGTGTCTTTGTGAAAAGTACTGTGGTTATTTCTTCAGGAGTCAGCGCACCTTTCGGAAACCGAAACTCAAGTCTGGCAAAGCGCGCACCCGTGTCGTTTTTTCCTGTGCCGGGCGCTTTTTTTCCCTCAACCGCCCAAGCCACACCCCAATCGGGCACGCTATAACGCGCAAAACCATCAAAACAATTGGCCTGGCTACCATCAAAGAGGGCTTTAAATACCGGTCCAAATGCCTGTGATGCAAAACCCACGGGTGTAAAATCAATCCTAAGTTTATTAGCAGAAACTGTGATGTGCACCTCAACATCCTTTAACTGCAAACTCTCGTCGATAGCCTTCAACGCTTTTTTCTGCATTACTTCTTTAGGATCAGACCCAAGCTTTCGTATGCCTTTCAGCATGATCACATTCCTTACAATTATATGCTCTCACTCATCATGCTAATTATTCTAACCAAATGCGTCAACGAAAACTTAGCTAAATGAATTAGTTACACGTTTAATCTAGCGCTTGAGCCACCACCGCCACCAGCTCATCCACCAAAGCCGTCACTTTATGATGATCTTCACCTTCAATCATCACACGCACCACAGGCTCGGTACCCGAAGGGCGCAACACCACGCGACCTTTTCCGTTTAAAGCCACTTCTGCTGCTTTTATGGCTGCTTGCACTTGTTCATTTTGCAAAATATGGTTATTTGATTGTGTGCGCACATTTTTCATCACTTGCGGCAACTTCACTAAACCTTTTCGCAATTCACTTAATTTCAGATGACTGCTTTGTAACGCTTCCAGCACTTGCAGCGCGCTGGCCAAGCCATCGCCTGTGCTGACTTTATCCAAACAAATGATATGGCCTGAGGTTTCGCCCCCCACCAACCAATTCAATTCTTGTAATTTGGCCAGTACATGACGATCGCCCACATTCACGCGCACAAAAGGTAAGTTTAATTCAGCAAGCGCCAGCTCAAGCCCCAAATTGCTCATAAGCGTCCCAACGACACCCCCAATTTTTTTATTCAAACTGAGGTAATGTTTCGCAATGATATATAACAAGTCGTCGCCATCTAATACGGCGCCTGTTTCATCAACCATGATCACACGATCGCCATCGCCATCAAAGGCAATGCCCAGATCGGCATGTTCTTTTATCACCAATTCACTTAAGGCTTTGGTGTCTGTGGATCCCACATGATCATTGATGTTAAAGCCATTTGGCTGTACACCAATGGCCACCACCGTTGCACCCAACTCCTGCAACAATTCTGGGGCCACATGGTAAGTGGCACCATGCGCGCAATCCACCGCGATTTTAAGCCCTGTTAAGTTCAAGTTTGGCGCACTCTGCCTACAAAATGTCATGTAATCAGCACGGGCTGTGGGCAATCGATAATTGCGACCCATTGCCTTGGCGTCGACCACTTTGATCTCTTGTTGTAATAACCTTTCCACTTCTAATTCTTTTTCATCCGATAATTTATTACCGAAGCTATCAAAGCATTTAAAACCATTGTCAGGATACGGATTGTGAGACGCGCTGATCACAATGCCCAAATGCGCCTGCAATTGCTGCGTGAGTGTGGCCACTGCTGGTGTGGGAATGGGCCCCAAAAAATACACATGCACACCTGCTGCCGTAAGGCCTGAAGCCAAGGCGGTTTCTAGCATATAGCCAGACAGTCGCGTGTCTTTACCTATCAAGACACTGGGTTCTTTTAAATTTTTTAAGGTTTGCCCTAAAGCCCAACCTAATTTTAAAAAGAAATCGGGTGTAATGGGATATTCGCCCACACGACCCCGAATCCCATCTGTTCCAAAAAATTTTTTACGACTCATCACTCATATCCTTTACGTAAACGTTCGACCCTATGCCAAAACTTTCAAGAACGTTCATTTTTGAGACAAGATTGCGTATAAAATCGAGGGAAAAGCGCAGCATACGAACTGTATGTGAGCATTTTCTCGATGAGTTTAGACACAATGTTGGCCAAAAAGGGACGTTCCTTGCTACAGGGTGAACAGTTACGCCTTTACAGCAAGGATCACTTTCATGGCATCCACTGTTTCAGCAACATCATGGACACGAATCATATCAGCGCCATGCCAAAGCGCCAAACTGACCGCAGCCAAGCTACCGGCCAAGCGTTCTTTTTCATTTTTGCCGGTCAATTCACCAATCATGGTTTTGCGAGAAAGCCCCACCAACAAAGGACAATTTAAGGTTTTAAAATGGGATAACTCACGTAGCAACCTTAAATTATCAGCAAGGCGTTTTCCAAACCCAAAACCAGGATCCACCATGATGGTTTGCTTAAACCCCGCCTCTCGAAAAGCCTGTATTCTTTTTTGTAAAAAGGCATACACCTCATCGACCACATTGTGATACTGAGGTGAAATTTGCATGTTACGGGGATCGCCTTGCATGTGCATGACGCAAAGAGGTGTATTGGAATGCAGTGCCACGCGAAAAGCCTCTTCATCTTGAAAGGCACGCACATCATTGAGCAAATCGACGCCAACATCGATGGCCGCTTGCATCACTTGCGCAGAGCTGGTGTCGACAGAAACCGCAATATCAAATTTTTTTTTAATATCGCGAATCACGGGAATCACACGCCGCATTTCTTCTTCGGCAGAAATGGGATGGGTTTGCGCACCGGGGCGAGTCGATTCCCCGCCCACGTCGATGATATTGGCGCCCGCTGCAATAAGCCGTTCCGCTTGCACCATGGCGTCGTGGTATTCAAAAAACGCACCGCCATCTGAAAAAGAATCGGGGGTACAATTCAGTACCCCCATGATTTTTGGATAATCAGAAATATCACTAGGCACTCGGCGGCGCTTCCTTTAAATCCCCAACCACAGGCTGCTCAGTGGCACTTTTAGGCGGTTCTGCTTTGTTAGAAGATTGCTCATCCGACCACCCCTTCGGTTCGCGAGGGGGGCGACCATGCATGACATCATCAATTTGATCGCTATCGATGGTTTCATATTGAATTAACAAATTCGCCATCGTGTGCAATTTTTCCATATTGTTGACGAGAATGGTCCGTGCACGCTCGTAATTTCGATTAATGAAAGAACGCACTTCTTCGTCTATCACACGCGCTGTTTCGCTGGATAAATCTTTGTGCTTGTTGACGGAGTGCCCTAAGAACACTTCGCCCTCTTCTTCACCGTAAGTTAAGGGGCCCAATTTTTCTGATAAACCCCAACGCGTCACCATGTTACGCGCTAACTCTGTGGCACGCTGAATATCGTTTGAAGCACCCGTTGTCACCGCATCGGGCCCATAGATTAATTCTTCCGCCAAACGCCCCCCAAACAAACTGGAGATTTGGCTTTCTAGACGACTTTTACTGTAACTGTAACGATCTTCTTCAGGTAGAAATAACGTCACACCAAGCGCACGCGAACGGGGAATGATCGTCACTTTGTAAACAGGATCGTGATTGCCCACACATAAACCCACAATCGCATGGCCTGCTTCATGGTAAGCCGTGAGCTTACGCTCCCCTTCATTCATCGCCATAGAACGGCGTTCCACGCCCATGAGAATTTTATCTTTGGCACGTTCCAAATCAGGCATGCTGACAAGGTTTTTGTTACTACGCGCCGCCATCAAAGCGGCCTCGTTCACCAAATTGGCCAAATCCGCACCCGAAAAACCAGGGGTACCCCGTGCAATAATCAAAGGCTCCACATCAGTGGCAGCAGGCACTTTACGCAAATGCACTTTTAGAATTTGTTCACGCCCTTTGATGTCTGGCAAACTCACTGACACTTGCCTATCAAAACGACCCGGACGCAATAAGGCTGGATCTAACACATCAGGACGGTTGGTGGCAGAAATCACGATGACGCCTTCGTTACCTTCAAAGCCATCCATTTCGACCAATAATTGGTTTAAAGTTTGTTCGCGTTCGTCATGCCCGCCGCCCAGGCCGGCGCCACGATGACGCCCCACTGCATCAATTTCGTCGATGAAAATAATGCAAGGCGCGTGACGTTTGGCTTGCTCAAACATATCCCGCACACGTGATGCGCCCACACCCACAAACATTTCAACAAAATCTGAACCTGAAATGGTAAAGAAGGGGACTTTTGCTTCGCCCGCAATCGCACGCGCTAATAAAGTTTTACCGGTACCAGGGGGCCCTACCATCAATACGCCACGTGGCACACGACCGCCCAATTTTTGAAATTTTTGGGGATCACGTAAAAAATCGACCAATTCTTTGACTTCGTCTTTGGCTTCGTCCACACCCGCGACATCGGCGAACGTGATTTTAACTTGATCTTCGCCCATCAAACGCGCCCGTGATTTACCAAAGGACATGGCGCCACGGCCTGAACCGCCCCCTTGCATTTGGCGCATAAAGAAAATCCAAACGCCGATAAACAATAGGATGGGGAACCAGCTGATAAAAATGCTCATGATCAAACTTTGTTGTTCAGGCTGTTTACCATTCACCACAACGTGGTGCTTCATTAAATCATCTAAGAGGAAGGGATCATCCAGCGGTAAAAAAGTACTGAAGGATTCATCGGCTTGTGTGGCCCCGCGAATAATCCGGTTTTCAATGACCACATTTTTGATATCACCGTTATGCACCTTGTCGATGAACTCGGAATAAGCCAATTTTTCGTTGGTCGCTTGTTTAGGGCCGAAGTTGCTGAACACTGACATCAGCACCAGCGCAATGACCAACCAAAGCAGCACATTTTTAACCATGTCACTCAAGAAGAACCCCCTGGTGGTTTATCGAGCCCTTTAAGGCTTTAAACTTACTATAGTTTGAAGCGCGAGGCCAGGAAATACACCTCTTTGCTATTCGAACGAGACGCTTCTGGCTTTTCCACCCGAACGGTCTGAAACTGCAGCCGCAACGCTTTTAAAATGGATTCAAAATCCTTGCCATGAAAGGTCTTCATGATCAAAGTTCCATTCGGTTTCATCCATTTCGTAGCAAAATCAAGCGCCAACTCACACAAATAAATAGTACGGGGTTGATCGACAGAAGGCTCACCCGACATATTGGGGGCCATGTCTGACAACACCAAGTCTACTTTTTGACTGTTTAAGGAAGAAATCAGGCTTTGTTCAACCTCTACCTCTGTAAAATCCCCTTGAATAAATAACACATTTGAAATGGGTTTCATTTCCAATCGATCTAAAGCAATGACTTGCCCTTTTTCGCCGACGAGTTCTGAGGCGACTTGCGACCAGCCGCCTGGCGCTGCCCCCAGATCCACCACCCGTTGCCCAGGCTTAAAAATTTTATATTTTTCGTGAAGTTGCAATATTTTATACGCAGCCCGTGAACGGTATCCATCTTTAATAGATTGCTGCACAAAAGGATCGTTTAGGTGACGATGCAACCATTCTTTTGAGTTTTTTGGCGATTTTTGAGACATAAAAACAACTTAACCAGAATAAAAAAACAGAATCGTTGAAGAACGCTATCAACATTCTATCGTAAACCGAGTACAATGGCTCCCCTCGATTAAATGAAGTAAGGTGTTGAATGTTACCCGGAGAAACGCAAAAACGCTTAAAGCGTCTTGCACATGTACTTAAACCTGTTGTCATGATTGGCAACAAGGGCTTATCTGAAAATGTTTTAAAAGCAGTAGACGAAGCTTTATTGACCCACGAACTCATCAAAGTAAAAGTCGCGGCAGAAGACAGAGACGCCCGCGATTCTATGATTGAATCCATCGTCAACTCCCTCGAATGTGATCTTGTTCAAAGAATTGGCCATATCGCAGTACTCTATAAAGAGAGGCAAGAAGCCCTATCATGACCTATATTGACTCATATGGGGAAGGCGGTGTAGAATTTAACCTTCTCCTTAGGAGCAAGTCATGTCATTGGAACGAGCAGAAGAAAGAGTACGCTTGGCAGAACGCCAAGTGGCCATTTTGGCTAAATCAAAGGGTGAACGACTCTTTGAAGGCGCATGGCTTGCTTTTGCGGTCTGGTGCATAGGTTATTTACTCGTGAAAGGATTATTGGTCAGTTTAGGTGTGCTAAAGACCATTGCTTCACCGGTTGCTGTTGTCCTGTGCATGTTATTTTTAACCATGTGCGGTTCATTCATCTTGATTCGATTTGTGGCGCGCAAAATTGCGGCCCATGAATTAAACCAATCCAAAATTTACTTATCGCAGTTCCGCCAAATGAGCCCCGTGTCTTATACGAGTGGTGGCACAAGCGGAAGCGGTGGTTACAGCAACTACAAAAAGAACACCGCTGTGATGACAGGCAAGGAATTTGCCGCCCAAGTCAAAGCAGAGGGCAAAGCCCAGTCATCTGAAGTCAAAAAAGCAACCAATTATATACGCTCAGGAAGAAGATAACGCTTAATCGATTGTCATGTAAGCCAGCAACGATGGGTCACGAAAGGAACCCAGCCCTTCGCAAGTTCAAGGCGTTCAGCGGGAAAAAACTGACGCTTTTTTATTCCCGCCCTACCCCATTCTGCGCAGAAGCAAGCCATGTGCGGAAGCGCCCAGGCTACGCATGCTGCATGCATGCTTATCGCCCCGAGTTGCCATTTCTGTTTTAACCCTTTAAATTGCCCCCTCTTTTTATACTGGTTAATATTTCGGTATATTTATAAGCTCATAATGAACTGCTGCCTCAGTCTTGTTGGGTAAACGTCTTCACGTACCCTAATACATATCACCAACTAAAGAGATATTTCATTAGCGGTCTTGCGAGGCTTCAGTTATGCTTTACTTTAACTCGCTTAATAGGTGGTCTTACACATGACAGGTATTGAAATCGCTTTTCTGGCAATCGGTCTCTTTTTGTTTGCTGCAGCGATAACCTATTTTGCAATTTCTCTGTACAGAGACAGAAAAACATATCAACTCATCCAGGCCATTGACAGAAATGCTGACGCAAAAACCATCAAGCAATTGTTAAATCGGGGAGCAAGAGTCAATCCCAGCCCAAGTTTAATACAACGATTATTAAAGCGTTTAGCAAATGCAGAAGTGAGTGAGCACACCCCGCTTCGTCAACCCTCATCAGAAAGAAAAGCGGAGTTTTCTGCTTCTGCCTCTAATAATAAAACGGCCACCCCTTCGCATCCTGAAATGGTGGTAAAAGATTTACTCACTTTTGCGATTCAAAGAAAGGCCACGCAAGCCGCCACCGTTTTAATTGAACATGGCGCCAGCGTGAATCCTAAAACCAAAACACGCGATACCCAAATTTTACCACTCTCACAATTTTTTCAATTCCTCTACAAGCCTGATGAAACGACATGGCATGCATTGGGTGAGTTGCTGCTTGCAAAAGGCGCCGATGTAAATGGCAACATTGGTTTTTTATCGCCGCTGCTCTTTGCTGCCAGAAATAAATTCCCCATTGAGTGGATTCAAAAACTGCTTGATAAGGGTGTTTTCGTTAATCCTTTTTATCCAGACAAAGCGCATGCTTTCCCCAAAGGGGTGACGTTTCCTGCTGTCACGGACGAACAACCTTTTGCCTATGGTCCCTCGCCTTTGACTTGGGCTGTGCTGCATGCAGAAACAGACCTTGATTATGGCGTGGCGCTTTGGAAGTTACTCATTAAACAGCCCGGCATTTACTTGCATTCCATTCCGGCCGGGACAGATTTTTCGACGGATTATAAAGAAAAACAGGCGCCACTTACTTTGGCTGTTGATAAAAAAATGGCTGATGCGCTTGAGCAATTTTTAACCACAGATGCACGTCCTATCTATACAAGGAAAGACATTGATTTAGCGCCCTCCCATGAAGGCAAAAATTACCCTAAAATAGACTGCGAACATTATATGTTCAGGGACTTTGATGATGAACTCGCTATCTTAAAAATTTGGGATTTAATGTTGGCGCATTCTCAAAACCAAAAGGCGGGCCTGATTCGTTTTGGCAGTCGGCCACTCAGCAGCACCTTATTACATATGGTTGTGGGTCATGCCGAACTAAAATATGTTGAACTGATTCTAAAGTATGTTGATGCTGAAGAGAGAGCTATGCTAACGGCCTTATCAAATGGCTATTTTCTTGGTGATGCGAGGGGGCTTTTTTATGCAGACGCCGCATACACAGAAAATCCTGCCGTTACCGCCTACGAATTGGCGTTATTTTTAAGTAAAGAAGAACATTACAATGGCAGACGTAGCGAACTTCGTCCTACGTATGAAGCTATTCTGAAATTAATCCAAGAAAAGATGGCAGCGCTCAATATCCCTCTAACCCGTTCTGAACCACAAACTTATTACATGAAAACTCGTATACGAGGAAGACACATAACCATAGCCGTGTCCTCTTTGGATGCAGAGGCCTACTTGAAAGCCCTCTCTGCTCCCCCCCTACCCG